>LUMD01000403.1_pt1 | contig 20215 bp, 15 predicted proteins | sample 729651 | NCBI WGS metagenome assembly LUMD01 (sample SAMN03860272, study PRJNA289734) | marine metagenome | biome: seawater column; feature: ocean; material: water; isolation source: Red Sea water column Station 34 - depth 258m | place: Saudi Arabia: Red Sea | collected 2011-10-15 | depth 258 m | reverse complement strand
GATATCGATATCACCCATTGCAGTAAACAACCCTGGAAAGCGAACATCATAGCACACCGCAAGCCCAATGTTGCCTATTGGCGTTCGAACGGTAATCACTTCGCTGCCCGCTTCGGTTGAAGCCGACTCACGATAACTGCCCGTGCTGTCGTTTACCGAAACATCGAACATGTGAATTTTTCGGTAATCGGCCAGCAAATCGCCATTTGGCCCAAACAGCATACACGCCGCAGAAAATTTCTCCGGATTGTTTGTTTTTACGGGAAACGTGCCAGAAACCAGATAGCATTGATGCTCTGCCGCAAGCGCTGACAAACGACGCTGAATTACGCCGTCGCCCTTTGTTTCTGCCACTGCAAGTTGACCTTTGTCTTTACCGCCGAAATAGGCAAAACACTCAGGAAGTACGACTACGCTGTTTTTCTCAAGATTGGCAGACGCCAACTCGCTGGCAACAGTGTCGAGATTCTCTTCTACGTTTGGCGTAGATGTCATTTGCAATGCTACTAAGTTAACCATCGATCACCTCCATTTTAAGCCTGCGCACGTCATCTTCCGTCAATGGCCTGTCTTGTGGGTTAGCCGGTACAGGCGCGTTTTGCGCAGGCAAGCTTATGTCTTTGCTGTTGCGCTCAACTTCGTCGAACTTAGGATCTTTTATGGTGCCCGTCACACGATAGTTCACATTCGAAATAACTTTCGCAGAAGTTAGCACTTGGTCAATGGCAAGGGCAGCCAATGCAGTAGGCGGCGTAGCCAAGAAATAGACTAAAAACGGTAAGTTCCCAGTTACGTTTGGCGCGAACGATACGTTTTAATTTACCCCGCCAGTATTGAGGTCGGTAAAGCCAGTGATTTCTATTTCACCCGCGCCGCCGTCAATTTCAGTATCGTCGGTATACGCTTTGCCATCAACGATGCTTAACGTACCGCCCATATCATCATAGAAGAAGCCTTTAGCAAAAACATCTCGAAAATCTAGACTTAGCTTCCGCACTAGCGAGTTCAAGCTGAACAGGGTGAAGATACGTGAACCTTTGTCACTTAACTCAGTAAGATAGCCATCAGACAGCGACCATTCTACGTTGCCGTTAAGCTTTTCAAACCCAAAATTCATGGGCGAGTTTGGCCAGTCGATATCAAATGCGACGTTTGCACTAGAATCTTTAATTCCTGACTCAACTCCGTATTCTTTCAACATTTGCCCAACGTCGGGTGAGGTTAATGTACCGGTTAACGCGCTTTGAATTTCACCGCGCACATGCTTCCAATACCCCGTTGCAGTAACGTTGGTTTCATCTGACTTTATTAAAAGCTGGCGTATCGCTAGGCCATCATCTTCCTTAGCAATATCTAAGGTAATTTCGCCAAAATCAATACCGTGCACACCACAAGACTGGCAGTAAAAATAAATGGGCGGCAGTGTATTCGGGTCAATATTATAGGGCGAATCGCCCTTTTCAGCCGGCGTAGCACGTTGAACGGCTAACGCAGTATCAGCACCCTCACTACCTTTGGTTGCAGCCTCTGTATCAACAGGTGTTTCCAAAGATAAGTAATCAGCATTTATTTCAATGCCTTGCTCGTCTAAATCACTATTAATGCGAATAGTCGCTCTTGCTTGCGGCGACGCTAAGTCTAAGATCCAATCCTTATTACGCTCAGTAGCACTAAGCTCTGCATCCTTAATGCTATGACCAGCAAAATTAAGCGTATCGGCTTTTGCGAATATACGCGAAGGCGTACCAAATAAGTTTGCACGCTTGCTTTCGTTCCCATCAGATTGATTTGTCGACTGACGACTTGTTTGCGCATAGCTACCGTGGTCTTTCCCTTTGCCTGAAAGCAACATATTGATGGTGGTAAACCATTCTTGCACATCCGCTTGGGCTAAATTTGCGCTGATACTAAAGCCCGTACCTATATTGGCAATATCGCTTTCCCCAAGTGCTAGGTGCGCACGCGAAAACTGCATTTCCTTGTGAGGGAGCACGCCGTCGAAACGAATATTGTTACCGAGTGTCGCTTCAACATTCGATGCTTTGCCATCGCCTTTACTGGTAATACGCAGCGGTAAACTCGTGCCCGCTGGCGTATCAAAAGGAGCAGGTAATACGCTTTGTGTCGCCGTTAAATCTGCGCTTAAATTAGCAAGGTATTCAAAGCCGTCATTTGAAAGCTTAAGGTCTACCTTAGTTTTCCAGTCGCTTTCACCGTCAATGTAGTCAGTCAGGTCCGTATTTACATAATTAGCCAGAGGATGAACGTGCCAGCGCCCGCCTAATTCCACATGAAGGTCGTAAGTCTCACTTTGCCTTCCCGATAACGACAGACTTATAGGCTGGGTAAGGAAATGGGCTTTTAGCCCGCTCGCGTTAATATCGCCATTAGTAAACGACACATCTCCCGACGCCTTATCAAAAAGCATGTTAGTAGTTGATATATAAACAGGGTTACCCGATAAATGTGCCGTTCCTGAGGCCACCACATCTTTACCTTTAAACGGAATATCGAGTTTGATGTCAGCTGATAACGGCCCGCTAATTTGCACTTCATCGTGCAGTACTTTACCTAACGAGCTTTTAAGAGATGAGTCCATCATCAGTGCGGTAAGCGCATCACCTGTGCCTGTGCCTGTGGCATAAATTGCCAGGCGCGCGTCTGGACTAAAGCTTGGAATAGCGGCCGACATATCGCTGATTTTCATACCGGCAAGCATCGCACTAGGACTTTCCATCACCAATGCGCTGTTTACAAAGTACAAAGAGAGATCAAGCTTATTGAGCGCCGGCCAGTCTGGCGCAAAAAGAAAATCGCCCTGCTCTATGTCGACATAAGCTTGGAAAATGCCAGAGTTGTCTTCAAAAGGGAAATCGCCAGTTCTACCGTGCCATAACACTCGCGCGTTTGTTATTTCACCCTCTCCGGTAAACGCACGCGTTAAGTAATTATCGGTATTTTCCCCCATTAAAGCAGCAGGAAACAGACTACTTACTTCGTTTAAAGGTAATGGTTCGACATCAACATACAGCGACATAAACCCCGTAGCGGTGTTCAGTTTAAACTGTGGGTGAAGAGTAACAGCATCGCTATCTAATAGCATATCGTTACCTTTTACTACCCACTGTTTCTCTGCGCCATCTACTTGCTCTGGATAAATGTAAAGCTGGGATTTAAACAGGTTTATTTTGACGTCTTTCTTAATTACGCCGTTGGCACTTAGTAAGCTATCTGCACTTTCTAAGTAGATAGCGCCATTATTTTTATACCAGAAAAAATCTGCATCTAGCGACGAAAGACCAGGTACCTTATCTGTTTTGTCCCACTGTAAATCTAACACTTTCGCGGCCACAGAAGGCTCTCCGTTGTGCCACTGGATTTGTAGCGTTGCCAGCTCACCTTTGGGGTTTAGGCCTCTTATTTCCTCTTCACTGGTATCATCCATAAAAAGTGGTAACACCAATAAGAAAGGATTAATTTGCACAGGTTTGACAGTGTTTATCAGCGCGTCGCCGTTTGCGCTTATGCTTCCAATTAAGTCTGTGGTAAGGGTCTCATTGCTTGAGTTTAGTACCAGTTGATCAACCCTAACATTCCAGCCGCTCTGCTTGCCCTGAGCATTAGGCAAAGCCTGAAGACTACCGCCACTGATCCCCGTTACCGTTTTCGCTCTGCCGTTACCCCATTGTAGAAGGCTTTCACTTAGCTCGGCTTGCACGCTAGTCACTTCACTGTTGGAAAAATTAGTCCATACTTCGAAATTTGCTCGGCTTTGAGCTAACGGGCGCTTAGTTTTAATGAGGTTGCTTACCCAAGGGGAAATGTCGAGCTCTTCAGCCTTCGCGTAAAACACACCTTCAAAGTCTTCTCGCGTGCCCGTTATGTCGATAATGAACGACGCTGAGTTAGCCGCTAAGTCCACAACTTTTAGCTGGCCTAAACCCTGGTGCCTTTCTTCATGGTTGTTCCACGATAGGCTTTCAATATCGAAGGAGTTGGTTTCATTGAGATGCGTAATAGACACTACGCCATCTTCTAATGAGAAGCTTTGAAGCTGCTCTAGAAACAGGCGTTCAAGGGCATTCACCACGGGGAAATTGTTCTTACCACCGCCTGAGAGACGATCAGCATCAATATCAAGCTTAAGACCGCGCAGTTCAAAGCGCGTAGATGAGATCAATTGGTGGCGCAGCGATTGCCAGAAGTCTAGCTCGACATAGATTTGTCGTATGTCCAAAGCCACTGGTGAAGCGTCATTTTTGGCCAGCGATACCGAATTGAGCACAATGCTGGGGCCATTGCGCTGCCAAACAGCATGCACACTTTGAATGGATAGATTTACGCCATACTGCTCATTTATATAATTTTCCAACAGATGTTTGTTGTGCTCAATATGCGGCAGAGCATAGCGTGCAGCGCTTAAAACAAGCGCGAAAAGTACAAGCAATACGGCAAGTAGCAGCCAAAACTTCTTAAGCAGATAAGCGGCTACCGACGAAAAATTTGTCACATTTTGCCTTTGTATACGTTAATGCATTACATCATGACGACGTCGTACTTATCCTGATTGTACAATGTTTCTGTTTGAACCTTGATCTGTTTAGACACAAATACTTCCAGTTCTGCCAGCATGTGAGACTCTTCACCCATTAAGGCTTCCGCCACTTTTGGTGAAGCGTAAACCACAAACTTGTCTGCGTCGTAGGCTCGATTCACCCGTACAATTTCACGCATAATTTCAAAGCAAATGGTTTCAATCGTTTTTACTGTGCCACGGCCTTTGCACACCGGACATTCGCCGCACAGTATATGCTCAATGCTTTCACGGGTGCGCTTACGGGTCATTTCAATAAGCCCTAGCGCGGTGAAACCGTGAATATTTATTTTGGCTCTGTCCTTGTTCGTCGCCACCTCTAATGAGTGTAAGACACGTCGTTTGTGGTCTGGTTCAATCATATCGATGAAGTCGATAAGGATCATACCCCCTAAATTACGCAACCTTAACTGACGGGCAATCGCCTGCGTCGCCTCAATGTTGGTGTTAAAAATGGTTTCTTCTAAGTTGCGGTGGCCAACAAAGGCGCCCGTATTAATATCAATAGTCGTCATGGCTTCTGTCTGATCGATGATCAAGTAGCCTCCAGACTTTAAATCGACACGACGCTCAAGTGCTCGCTGCGCCTCATTTTCCACATCGTATAAATCAAAAATAGGTCTATCACCGGTGTAGTATTCGAGTTTGCCGTTCATTTCTGGCACGTACTCTTTCGTGAACTGGTGAAGTTCATTAAATGATAGTTTCGAGTCGATACGAATTCTGTCTAACTCTGTGCCAACGAAGTCGCGTAGTACTCGTCGCGCAAGCGGCAAGTCTTCATAAAGCACGTTTGACTTACGCTTTTTCATGCGAGACTGAATTTTATCCCATAGCCTTCGCAAAAATGCCGCGTCGGACTGCAGTTCGTTTTTGCCTACGCCTTCTGCAGCGGTTCGCAGAATAAAGCCGCCGTTTTCATCACAAAATTCTTGTACGAGCGACTTTAAACGCTCTCTTTCTGCTTCTTCTTCAATGCGCTGGGACACGCCCACGTGGGTAACAGAAGGCATAAACACAAGATAGCGACTGGGAATTGTGATGTCTGTGGTTAGGCGTGCGCCTTTGGTGCCGATAGGATCTTTTACCACCTGAACCACAATATCCTGACCGTCTCGCACCAACTCGCGAATGTCTTGTTTTTGAATGTGGCTTGCCGAGACTTCTTCAGCAATTTCGTTGTGAATGACAATGTCAGAGGCGTGTAAGAACGCGGCTTTTTCTAAGCCAATATCTACAAATGCTGCCTGCATTCCCGGTAATACGCGACTTACTTTACCGCGATAGATATTGCCCACCAAACCGCGTTTGGTATGACGCTCTACGTGAATTTCTTGCAGTATTCCGTTTTCAATAAGCGCCACCCGTGACTCTGACGGGGTAACGTTAATAAGCAGTTCAGCACTCACGACACAACTCCAAATGCATTGAGTAATTGACGGGTTTCATAAAGTGGCAGACCTATAACGGCGCTTGCGCTACCGTTAATAGAGACCACAAATTCACCGCCTATACCTTGAATAGCGTAACTCCCTGCTTTATCGGCAGGCTCTCCAGTTTCCCAGTATGCGTCAATTTGTTCATCCGTCAATGCTGCAAAAGTCACAGATGTGGTAATGACCTCGGTCTGTTGCTTAGTGTTACTAAGGGCACATATCGCTGTCAGTACCTCGTGAGTTTTACCAGAAAGCATGGTAAGAATGCGCTTAGAGTCTGCTTTATCTTCAGGCTTGCCAACACTTTGTCCGTCAAACGATATCAGCGTGTCGCTGGCAAGAATAACCTTGTCTTCGGTCATTGCCTGCTTATCCTCAAGATGTGCTTTTACCGCTTGCGCTTTTTCAGTGGCTAACCTTGCGACAAGTTCCATCGGCGTTTCATTTTCGCGTGGCGACTCATCAATGTCGGCAGGTTGTATTGTATGGGCTATGTTCATTTGCGTGAGCAAAGCGGTGCGTCGTGGAGAGGCCGACGCTAACACTACCGATTTTGTCATTGACTTACCTTTGGTTTAATCGAGAAGGTGTTCGAGTTACGAAATTGAAAACTGTCTGCGAGTACGTCTAAGTAGCCAAAACACCCACGGCCACAACACCATTGACGTTATCACCGGCCATAAATAATCGACTTGAAAATAAATATCAGTGAGCAAATGCTGCACCCAAAATGTGAGTAAGTGGTACAACGCTGATAGTAGGCCAATGATAATCGCCTGCTGCCATACAGAATAATTTCGAAGCCGTTGGTAATTTGCCGCCAAGACATACACACAAATACTTAAACCCAAACTGTGAATGCCCAAGGTTGTCCCGACTAGAACATCCATGGCTACACCCGTTAAGAATGCTACGCCCACGTTCACTCGGTGAGGTAACGCCATGCTCCAATACGCTAATACAACAAGCACCCAATCAGGGCGATAGACGTCAATCTGAATCGGCAGGGGAACAATTTGCAGTACAAGCGCAATTAACAGGCTTATCCAAATAACGAGGTTACGTTTACGCATCTGAAGACTCTTCCTCGTTTACAGCTGGCTTATCAGTGTCGTCAGTTGAGTTAGTATCAGACTCATTCTCTGACTCAGGCGCGTGCCATAGCAACAACAAGTGTCTGAGCCTGTCTAAGTTCGCCAGAGGTGTGGCGATTACACGAGCAAACGGACGGCTTTCATCTCGGACAACTTGGGTCACTGTTGCTACAGGATAACCTTCAGGAAAAACCTTTCCCAAACCAGACGAAATCAACGTGTCACCTTCTTGAATATCCACACTATGAGGAACATGCTCTAGATATAGTTCGTTAATCGCACCGCTTCCGGTGGCAATAAAGCGAATATCGTTTCGAAGAGAACGTACAGGGATAGCGTGGGTAACATCAGCAATAAGCAGTACGCGGCTGTTTGTAGACCCAACTTCCATTACCTGACCGACTATGCCTTTGTCATCAATAACTGGCTGAGACAGATATACGCCGTCTATCGCACCCTTGTTGATAACCACCTGCTGGCTATACGGGTTTTTATCCACCGCCATTAACTCAGCAACCATTTTTCGAGAAGAAACCCGAATAGGTGCCTGCAGCAACTCTCTCAATTGCGCATTTTCTTTTGCAATGACATCGAACTGCTGGAGCTTTTCACTCATCAGCAACAGTTGATTATTTAGTTTTTGGTTTTCGGCAAGCAGTTGTTCTTGAGAGGTTAGGCGCTGCGCACTTTCATTCAGCATTAAACCAGGAAGATTTGCCAAGTACTGGAGCGGACTCATAAATGAGTTGAGGTACACCCGCGTGGATTTGAAGCCATCTAGCTTGTGGTCTACAAATATCAGAACCACCGACAGCACAAGCGCCAGTGTAAGCCTGTTATTTAACGAAGGGCCGCGGGTAAAAATAGTATCCATGATACAAATAAGGCAACCTTACGGTTGCCTTTCCTGTTTATTCGTAGCTAAACAGGTCGCCACCGTGAAGGTCAATCATATCGAATGCCTTACCACCGCCGCGTGCTACACAAGTAAGCGGATCATCAGCTATTACAACTGGGATGCCCGTTTCTTCCATTAGCAATCTATCTAAGTCTTTCAGTAACGCACCACCACCGGTAAGTACCATACCGCGCTCAGAAATATCTGAAGCAAGCTCTGGTGGAGACTGCTCTAGTGCCACCATCACCGCCGACACGATACCGGTTAACGGCTCTTGCAGTGCTTCAAGAATTTCGTTTGAGTTTAGTGTGAATCCGCGAGGTACACCTTCCGCAAGGTTGCGACCGCGTACTTCAATTTCGCGTACTTCTTCGCCTGGGTAGGCAGCACCAATCTCATGCTTGATACGTTCAGCAGTTGCTTCACCTATTAATGAACCGAAGTTACGACGAATGTAGTTGATGATAGCTTCATCAAACTTGTCACCACCAATGCGAACAGATGATGAATAAACCACACCGTTAAGTGAGATAATAGCCACTTCTGTAGTACCACCACCGATATCGACCACCATTGAACCGGTTGCTTCAGATACCGGTAAACCCGCACCAATTGCAGCCGCCATTGGCTCATCGATAAGGTAAACTTCACGAGCGCCAGCGCCTAGGGCTGACTCTTTAATTGCGCGGCGTTCTACCTGTGTTGAACCACATGGAACACATACCAATACACGCGGGCTAGGACGCAAGAAATTGTTGTCGTGCACTTGTTTAATAAAGTGCTGAAGCATTTTCTCGGTCACATAAAAGTCGGCAATTACACCGTCTTTCATAGGACGAATTGCACGAATATTACCTGGCGTACGGCCAAGCATTCGCTTAGCTTCTGCACCCACCGCTGCAACACTTTTAGGCCCTGCTGCGCGCTCTTGACGAATAGCTACTACTGAAGGCTCGTTTAGCACTATGCCTTGGTCTTTAACATAAATCAGCGTGTTAGCTGTTCCGAGGTCGATGGACAGATCGTTAGAGAACATGCCTCGAAGCTTTTTAAACATGAAGAGTGTATTCCTGTTTCTGTGTTAACGCGTATTTGCAAAGGTGAGATGGCGACGCTTTAACGTGAAGTCGATATTTATTCGCACACTTTAACAATGGGGGCAATTTTGGGCAAGTAATGCTGTAATTAAGTGACAAAATAACTGCATTTTTGCTTTGTAATTTTAGCGCTTTACCCACTGAGGTGTACCACACACGCGTTTCTTAATAATTTCGGAGTTAGACCCACATAATGACCGCGTAAAAAAGAGAAGGTTCAAAATTGCAATTACTGTTTCCTTTGTTTTTTAGTAGTAAATATTAAACGTAATAGCGCCCAGCTAGGCTTTATAAATGCTCTACCTAACTAACGTTGAATAAGTGACTAAAAAACGCTTACTTGACCGGTGGCTGGATTGTATGTAAAACCGTCGAACCTTTCGCCATCTGGAATACCGTTCGCTGGTGTAGAGTTCTCAGGCAGACCTATGGACGCAACCGAGTAGTACACACACAGCGCACTTTTAGATGAAGCATCCTCACGTACGACAAATTCGAAATCAGCAATTTCTGCATCAATATTTGACGTGGTATTAGTTGGTGGTAGTTCAAGGATAAGATCCAAAACGTCTTTGCATTTACGCTTATCAACTGAAGTCACGCGTGTGATGCCTTTCCCATTTCCAGTGGGATAACCTAGCTCCCCATCTACACCTACTTGATTTTGCTCGTAGGTAATTTTAGTGCCCTCTTCGTTCCCATTATTTCCGCTTTTGCGGCCCTCTATTTCCCACTGTGCTTTTATAATTCCAACTGCGGCCGCAAATCTTCCCGCAACGTTTTCCACACTTTGTTCAATTATTTCATCAGTCTTAGTGGCAAAGCGCGGTAACAATGTAGCAATTAATAATCCTAAGATGACTACAACAAGTACCAGTTCAATTAGCGTAAAACCCTGTTGCTTAGTATTCATTACATCTCCTAGATATCGACAAAGACGACTCGTGCTTCAGTATAGTTAATATCTTTAGCCGTTGACTTTGCGCAAAGCGTTTTCTTTAGAAAGTGTTCCTTCTTCGCGCGATTTTCAAAAGGTGATTACGATAATTTGAGGAAACTAACGACTTAGATTAATCGTTTAAATCCGATACCGTGCCGCTAGCAGGAAAGTAGTCAAAATACACGCCGCTGCTTAAGCTATAGCGACACCAGTAGTTATTTTCATTGTCTTCAAGTTCAGCATAATAATCTGCGTGAATTTTAAATCCATCTACGCGCAGTGGCGTGGCAACCAAAGAAGTCCAAATTTTTTCGCACCCTTCACTAGAGAGTTCAGCGGTAGGCCACCCATTATGATTCATACGCACTGGGGTGCGGTTAGTCTCCTTGCCCGACTCATTGTAATGAATTAGCATGACCATCGTAGCAGGTTGTCGCACTCGCCACTGCCAATGCGAAGAAACAACGTGACGCTTAAACGTTTCAACGTTCATTGCGAAGGCGGTTGTTGTGGTGTCTTGCTCATCAGTATGAAGAAAGCTGATAGTCACGCCGAGTGTAATTGCAAAAATAGCAGCAATGGCCGCTTTAAAGACATTTGATGTGGCAGGTTTTTGGTTGTTGGTTTTATTCATTGTTATTTTCCCCATGCCTTAGCGCAAGTCGTCAGTGCTTGTCTGGCAATGCTCTATTTTATCGACAATTAGAAGGAAAAATGAAGTAGGGTCTTAACAAACCTAAAGGATGTTTAGTTAGAAACCCGTGGGCTAGGAGTTACGGCACCGCTTTCTGCAATACTGTTATACCCCAAAAATCACCGTCTTTTTGCTTTAGATGCCATCCGCGTTTTACTAATGATTTTCGAGTGAAGTAGTTGGTCATGCCATGACCAAAAAGTACCACTCGTTCATGGCTTTCAGTGAGTTTCTCGATGTGCTGAGAAACCAAATTAACGCGTTGTTTTGCCTCTTTAAAGCTCTCAAACTTGCCTTTAAAGCCCATAAACCAAAGGGCGCGACTTAATACCACCCAGTGCCAACTGCGCAACGTAAATGGGAGTTTGTAGTAAGGAATATCCATTTCTTTGAGATAAGATAGCTCTTCATCAATGTGGTTCGCGCCGTAATAATCCGCAGACAATTTAGCCCTCAATAACGGGCTAACCACAATGTAGCTATTGTCGATATTAGCTTTTTGCTTTGGATGACTCGCAGGGTCAAGAACAGACTTGTCGTAGTTACGCACCCATTGTGCAGTCGTTATGCGCTGATAGGGGCTTACCGTGCCTAATAAGTACCACTTCTTTAATAGAAATCTTGTTCATATCATCCCTGTCCATTGTGAATACTTTTTTAGTCTCGCTAGCCTATGCGCTCGCCAGCGCAGCTTCCACCTGCTCTTCAGTTGCAACTGGGCCAGAAACTTTTGTGATTATATAAGACGACAACGCATCTTGCTGAGCTTGATTCAAGCGCAAACCATGTTTGGTTCTGCGCCAAATCACGTCTTCAAGGCTGCATGCCCATTCGCGCTCAATAAGATAATCGACTTCAGCCTGATACATGCCGGCACCAAAATGCTCACCCATAGCGTCTACAGAACATTTACCTTTAAGAAATTTGTAGCTTAGCAGGCCATATTGTCTCGCATAGCGCTCGGCAATCGTTTTATCTAACCACGGAAACTCAGCGGTTAACTGGGCAACAAGCGATACTTGATTTTCAAATGCACCACCGGGAAGCGGTACTTCTTTCGTCCAGGCCTTTTTCGCTTTAGGGAAACAAGTGACAAGCTTATCTACCGCGTGCTCAGCAAGCTTCCTGTAGGTAGTAATCTTGCCACCGAAAATGTTTAACAGTACGGGTTTCCCACGCTCACCTTTCAGCTCTACCTTGTAGTCCCTTGTCAGCTCCTGTGCAGAAGCATTTTTTTCTTCTAAAAGAGGACGCACGCCGCTATACGTATGAACGATGTCTTCTCGAGCGATCTTAGATTTGAAGTAGTTGTTCACTACGTCAATTAAATAACCTGTCTCTTCATCTGAAATCGCAGCATCTGACGGATTACCGGTAAAGTCTTCGTCAGTGGTACCCACAAGTGAAAAGTCACCCTCGTAAGGAATAACGAATACTATGCGTCCATCCTTGTTTTGGAGGATGTACGCTTCTTCGGTATCGTAAAGCTTAGGTACGATTAAGTGACTGCCCTTAACCATTCGCATCGCGTTAGGGTTATTAACATTAACTAAGCGGTCCAAGAACGAAACTGCCCAGGGGCCTGCTGCATTTACAATAGCCTTAGCATTCACTGTAAACGTTTTCCCTTGAGACGTTTTAAGTCCTACCTTCCATGAATTCTCTCGCTTCTCAGCTTTAATACACTCGGTTCTTGTGTAAATTTCAGCGCCTTGATCTTGTGCTGCCAACGCGTTTAGCACTACTAAGCGCGCGTCGTCTACCCAACCATCTGAATATTCAAAACAGGTAGATATATCGCTGACTAGAGGACTTTCGCTTGTGGTAGAAAGCTTGCGCGAGCGAGGCAACATATTGCGCTTTGCAAGCGAGTCATAAAGGAACAAGCCAATTCGAATCATCCATGCTGGACGCAAATGTTTTTGATGAGGTAAACGAAAGCGCAGCGGCCACATAATATGAGGCGCTTTTTTCAGTAATACTTCTCGCTCAGCTAACGCTTCTTTCACTAAACGAAATTCGTAATGCTCTAAATACCTAAGGCCACCATGAATAAGCTTACTGCTAGAAGATGATGTTGCACCGGCTAAATCCCCTTTCTCGCATAAAGCAACTGAAAGACCGCGTCCCGCAGCATCTAGAGCTACGCCCACGCCATTCACACCACCGCCAACAACTAATACGTCGACAGTCTTTTCAGTTTGATTGCTTTGACTCATACATTGCCTCTATTGGTATTTATATGGGTATTTTCATATTGTTGTCTATTTGACAAGCAAAAAGAAAACATGTCAACACAAAACGAACATTTTCGAACACCAAAGAACATTAAGAGGCAACGTCGTAATGGGAAAGCAGAGAGATTCGCATGCAGCTTTAACGACGAGGTTAATAAAAAAAGGTAGCGTATAGCGGGGTTTAGTGAACACCTAATTCGATTAGGCCGTTGTATGTGAAGAAAGGAGTAAAGAGCCTAATTAAAAACTTGAGCAAATCTAAGCGAAGGTGCTCATGCCTTAACAAAGGTAATGTTATTTTCCTTAATAATTTTACTTATGCTAGGCGGTGGCGTTTTATCACAAACCAAGCAATCTACTTGCGAAATATGCCCCTGCTCTACCATCGCTCGACGCTCGAACTTACTATAGTCTGCAGCCAGAATGACGTGTTGAGTGTGCTCCAAAATGGCTTGTGACACCTTTACTTCTCTGAAGTCAAAATCTAGCAATGCCCCGTCAGCACTGATCCCACTTATACCGATGATACCGTAATCCATGCGGAACTGGCTTATGAAGTCGCACGTTGCCTCACCAATAATGCCACCGTCGCGATAGCGTACTTCGCCAGCGGCGATAATCACCGAGAAGTCTTCTTTAGCTGACAAAATAGTGGCCACGTGAATGTTGTTGGTAACCACGTGGAGATTTTTATGGTTGAGCAACTTTGTTGCAATCATCTCCGTGGTGGTGCCAATGTTTATAAATAATGAAGCGCCGTCAGGGATCATGGCTGCAACCGCCTCAGCAATTTTTTCTTTAACTTCACTGTTTTGTGTTTTGCGCTCTTGATATGGCGTATTTTCCCAACTTCTATTGAGCCCTGCGCCACCATGGTAACGGCTAACAACGCCTTTCTCCGCAAGTTGGTTTAGGTCTCGTCGAATCGTTTGCGGTGTGACCTCGCACGCATTCACCAAATCATCGATAGACATAAAGCCATGTAGCTTTATAAGCCCAACAATTTTTTCGTGTCTTTGCGTTTGATTCATCGCGAGTCCTTTGAAATAGAAAATATTCTTAATTATACGTGCTTAACTTCAATGTTCCCATAGTAAAACGAAAAGCCAATGTTCGTTTTCGAAAATATAGCATTGTTAATCCCGTGTAAATGATGCAAACTCTACGAAAAACTATCTTCAGGAGTGACCTTATGGGACAACATATTCTTGCCATAGACCAAGGCACAACCAGCTCTCGCAGCATCATTTTTTCGTCCAAAGGCAGTATAGAAGCCATTGCACAGCAGGAATTCTCTCAAAAATACCCGAAAGACGGCTGGGTTGAACACGATCCAGAAGAGATTTGGGAAAGCGTTATCTCTACTCTGAAAGAAGTTTTTAACAAATGTTCATTAACCCCAACTGATATCGCAGCCATTGGCATAACCAATCAGCGCGAGACAACGCTGGTGTGGAACAAAAGCACCGGCGAAGCCATTTACCCAGCTATTGTTTGGCAAGACCGACGCACCGCGCAGCTTTGTCGCGAGTTAAGTGAAGATGAAGAGTTCACTTCACATATTACTGAATCGACTGGACTTCTCTTAGACCCCTACTTCTCTGCAACTAAAGTGGCGTGGATTCTAGACAATGTGGAAGGTGCGCGTGAACAAGCTGAAAAAGGAGAACTCCTTTTTGGAACAGTCGACACTTTCCTTATATGGCGTTTAACAGGCGGTAAGTCTCATAAAACAGATGCGACAAACGCCTCGCGAACTATGTTGTTTGATATCAACAACCAATGCTGGGATGAAAAATTACTCAGAAAATTCAATATCCCACAATCAATGTTACCGGAGGTAATGGATTGTGCGGATGATTTTGGCGTAATAGATGAAGGCATCATTGGCAAGGCTATTCCTATTCAAGGGGTAGCAGGGGATCAGCAAGCCGCATTAGTAGGGCAAGCCTGTTTTGAAAAAGGCATGGCAAAGAGCACGTACGGTACTGGTTGCTTTATGATATTGAACACCGGTGATGCCCCACTCCATTCTAAAAATCGTCTGCTCACTACTGTGGGCTACCGCCTTAATGGCAAGACCACTTACGGTACTGGGATCCGGATGCCCGCGGCGCCATATTAGGTTTGACGCGCGACACGGGCATTAGCGAAATCGTTGCAGCGGGCCTACAGTCTGTTTGCTATCAAACAAAAGATCTCCAAAAAGCAATGGAAAGCGACGGCGCTCGCCCTACCACTATTCGTGTAGATGGCGGGATGTCCCGTAATGACTGGGTCATGGGCTTTCTTTCGGACATTTTAGGTGCTGAAGTGGAACGGCCAGAAATTACAGAGACGACCGCATTAGGTGCAGCTTTTCTCGCTGGATTACAGGCAGGAATCTTCGATTCTATCGATGATTTAACCCATTGCTGGAAGAGTGATAGCGTTTTCACTCCAAGGTTAACCAAGCAAGAACGCGATAAAGCCTATGACGGCTGGAAAGCGGCAGTCGACCGTATCCGCTGTAGCTAATTTCCTCTTATTTTTCTGAATGTTAATAAAGTGCGGTTATAGGCCGCACTTTTTTTATACAAAAAAATTTTTTATAACATTGTAATTACATTGTCATTTTGTGCTAGTATTGATTTTAAGGTAAACGTTTCACCTTTTACCTTAAAATAGAAATGTTATATTTTTCATAAAGTTACAAATAATAATCACGAAAATATAACGTTAAATGTGTAAAAGTATTGTTAATACGCTTGATCCGCACATACTAAAAACGTAATTTAAGTGCAAAGTACGTTAAAACGTAGCCTACTCACGGAGAAAACACAGTGACACATAAAATTAACACATCACAGTTAGGCCCTATTGCGAAACGCTCACTTTTAGGTGTTGCTATCGCCTCTGCCCTACATGCCCCGATTTCACTGGCCCAGGAAGCCACTACTGCTACTGATAAAGAAGTAGAGGTTATTGAAGTTAAAGGTTTTACCAGCTCACTGAAAGCATCAATGCTTGATAAAAAAGCATCTGATGTTGTTTATGATGGTATTACTGCTGAAGACTTAGGTAAATTTCCAGACCAGAACGTAGCAGAATCACTACAAAGAATTACGGGTGTTGCTATCGATCGTTCTGGTGGTGAGGGTCAATTTATTACTGTCCGTGGTTTTGGCCCAGATTTTAACACCGTACTTGTTAACGGTCGCCAAATTGCTACTGAAAACCAAGGTCGTGCTTTTAGTTTCGATACCCTTCCTGCTGAGCTTATCAGTGGTGCAAAAGTTTATAAGAGCCCGCTTGCATCTATGCAAGAAGGCGGAATCGGCTCAACAGTTGAAATCACAACTGCCCGTCCGTTCGCTTTTGACGGTTTCAAGGCTGTTGCTAGCGTAAAAGGAATGTATGAAGACATTTCTGAAGAAACAACGCCGCAAATGTCAGGCTTAATTACGAATACTTTTATGGACGGTAAATTAGGTGTTCTAGCTGCCGCGTCATTCCAACAGCGTAAACTTCAAACGAATATGTTAGAAACTCGCTACTGGCGTCCAGGAGTAAGCCTTACTGACCGCTCTGAGTTAGATAACCCTGATTACGCTGACAATGCTCAGTTCAACGGTGTTTATATTCCACAGAACTTTGACCAAATTGTTGACTTGGTAGACCGTGAAAGAACGTCAGGCAATCTTGTTGTTCAATACGCCCCGAATGATGATATGACTCTGACCTTAGACGGTCTTTACTCTAAGTTTGAAGTTGATTCTGACGCCCACAGTGTTGGTCACTGGTTCTCAGATAGCAACTTAGATAACATGTCTTTTACCGATAATGGCAGCTTGTCTGGTGTAACAAGTACTGTGGTAGATGGTGTAGGTGGTGCTACCGACTTTATTCGCCGCCGTTATGGTCGAGACGTTGAAATTCAAGCTTTTGGTGCAAACTTCGAATGGCTTGTAAACGATAACCTAACAGCAAACATTGATATCTCAACTTCTACTGCCGAAGACAGCAGTGGTGGTGATAACTTCTTCACCGTTGTGGGTTATAACAACGAATACAGCGTAGATTTCACAGGTGCAACTCCGTCACTAACGGTTGCAGGTGGAGACGCTGCATTGCAAACCCCGTCACTAGGCCGTATGCACTATAATGAGCGCAATGGTTTTGACACCGAAGATACTATCAGTGAATACCGTGCCGACTTCTCGTGGGTACCTGATTCAAACAATGCATTCTACAAAGCTGATTTTGGTATTTACTTCCAAGACCGTGAGAAATCAAACACACGTTTATTCGCTTCGGGCTGTGACATCTACTGTGGTTACACATTCGACCTTCCTGACGAACTGTTAACCGTGTTTACCGCACAAAACTACTTCGGCGGTGTGCCTAATCAGTGGCTAACTTACGATCCTGAAGCCTTCTTTGACTACGCAACCTCTGATGCAGCGGTACAGCAAATTGCCGACGCGACTGGTGAATCATTTGATGACGTACGTGCAGCGATTGACGCAACAAATATCGGCAACCCGCAACCAAGCAACGACTCATTCGTAGTGAATGAAGAAGTACTAAGTGCATACGCTCAATTCTACTTCACTACCGAAATCTCAGACATGCCACTTGATGTTAACTTTGGCTTCCGTTACAGCGAGACTGACACTTCAGTTGATGGAACAAGTCAAATTGTAAGAGATCTTCAGCCTATCCCTAACGATCCGTCTGACCTTAATGTGGTTTATGAAACAGAAGTCGGCGCACCAGTTAATGAGAAAAATAGCTATTCTTCGCTGCTACCTAACTTAAACGTTAAGTTACAGTTAACAGACGATTTATACCTACGATATGCATTCTCAGAAACGCTAACGCGTCCAATGATGGATGACTTAGTCCCTGTGTTCAATGTGACTGTAAGCCGTCCAGGTAACTTACAAGCACAAGCGGGTAACACTGAACTGAAGCCATATAAAGCCACCAGCTGGGACGTGTCGTTAGAATGGTACTACGATGATACTAGCTATTTCTCAGCTGCAGCATTTAACAAAGAAGTAGAAGACTTTATTGCGGGCGATGTTGCTGATGAGTCTCTTTTCCTAGATAGCGGCGAGTATGTATTTAGTGTACTTCGTCCTCGTAACGGCGATACTCTTGAAGTTGAAGGTTTAGAGCTAGCTTGGTTGCACACGCTTGAAAACGGATTTGGTATTCAAGCTAATGCTACTATCGTTAATTCAGATGCTGAATTTAGCCTGCCCGGTTTAGGTAACTCACAGAATATAACGTTGTTCTACGAAAAAGATGCGTTCCAAGCGCGTGTGGCACTGAACAATCGTGAAACTTTCATGCAAGAAGCTGTAAGCACGTTAGGCGGTACTGAACCTCGTTTCACCGAGACTTACACCCAAGTTGATATGAGTGTAAGTTACGATGTAACAGAGTCAGTTACGGTATTCTTTGAAGGTATTAATATTACCGATGAAGAGCTAACACGTCGTGGTCGCTTGTCAGAACATTTCGTTCAACAAGTTGCTGACGGTGCGCGTTACGCCGTAGGTGTTCGTGCTAGCTTTTAATAGCAACTAGTATAACAAGGGGGCGTTGTTGCCCCCTTTTGTCTTTATTCTGCTGAGGAGTTTTTCGTGTCAGGCAGCTTAACCCAACTTGTCGTTTTTATTTTCATTACCGCACTTATCGGACTTCTTACTTACCTAAAGTGTCGCGGTCATGGGCATAGTAAAGCCAACGAAAACAAAGAATATTTTTTAGCTGGCGGCGGACTAACATGGATTTACGTCGCGGGCTCAATCACACTAACAAACTTAAGTACCGATCAACTTGTAGGGATGAACGGTAACCAGATGGCGCTGCTTGCGTGGTGGGAATTTGCGGCGGTTGCCGGCCTTATCATTCTGGCTAGAGTATTTCTTCCCGTCTATTACCATTATCAGTGCACCACAACCACTGAGTTACTGGAAATGCGCTATAACAACAAGCATATACGCGCGCTAATAGGCCTTCTTTTTTTCCTAGGAAGCAGTCTTATCTTTATGCCTGCGGTTATCTACACAGGCTCATTGTTCATGATTAATATGTTCAATGTAGACATTCCACTGATGTACGTTGCCACTGCCTTTGCATTGATTGGGGCTTTCTACGCCATCTTTGGTGGTCTTCGCGCGGTTGCAGTTTCAGATACCTATTCTGGCGTTTTGCTTCTTACTATGGCTATCGTTGTGGTCGTTCTTGCACTTTTTGCCATCGATTTTGATTTCTCTGGCATACCTGCTCAGCGCCTTACCTTAATTGGCGATAACGATTCCCCGCTTCCATGGCACACGTTGTTAACGGGTATGGTGTTTATCCAGACCTTTTACTGGAGCACTAATCAGGTTATTACTCAGCGTGCAATGGCTGCACCTAATTTAAAGGAAGCACAAAAAGGCGTGTACGCAGCGGCGGTCATTCGCTTTATCGTAGTACCAACCATCATCGTAGTTCCAGGCATCATTTCATATAAGCTTTACGGAGACATTAACGATGCTGCATATGGCACGTTAGTTGGTGACGTGTTACCAAGTTGGTTATCTGGCGTGTTTGCAGCGGCTCTTGCTGCGGCGGTACTCACCACTTATAACAGTAACCTCAATTCTGCCACGGCATTATATGTTTGTGATATACATGAAGCTTATATACAGAAGAAGCCAAATGTTGCCCGCTTGAGCGGCTTTGTAACGGCAGCGCTTACCATAGTATCGCTTCTCATGGTTCCGGTTTATGCGCAAGCAGAAAGCATAATCAATTTACTTCAACAGCTATTTGGTTTGTTAAGCATGCCTATTCTGTCCATATTTATCGTTGGCTTGTTATTTAATAATGTAAATGCCAACGCTGGAATAGCGGCCGTTATTTTTGGTGTAGGTCTGTATGCTTACTTCAGCTTCGTGCACGCACCTTTCGACCTGCATTACATTCATTTGATGCTGGTTACTCTGGTTAGCTGTATTGCTCTTGCCCTTATATTAAATAGGCTGGTGTTTAAGCAAAGCGCGCAGTGGCGTGGACGTTTGATTGAAAACGAACCAGCACACGGCTAAAAGGTTAGATTACTCTTTTATTGTATGTCTCAGATTAATCGGATAATTATCGTTGGTGGCGGCACTGCAGGTTGGCTTACTGCAGGCCTCCTTGCTGCCACGCACAGTGAACCCGATAAAGACGGTAATAAACTGAC
>LUMD01000144.1_pt1 | contig 20436 bp, 18 predicted proteins | sample 729651 | NCBI WGS metagenome assembly LUMD01 (sample SAMN03860272, study PRJNA289734) | marine metagenome | biome: seawater column; feature: ocean; material: water; isolation source: Red Sea water column Station 34 - depth 258m | place: Saudi Arabia: Red Sea | collected 2011-10-15 | depth 258 m | reverse complement strand
TGTATAAGAGACAGGAATAATTATCACACCTGTCCATTCTCCAAGAACCGCTACTCCTGAATTGCTTGAAAATTTCCTGGAAACATCCAGAGCACTGCAACATTCTCCGGAAGTAATACATGCCGATTCTGCTGAAGACTCGCTAAACATTTCATTACAAACTCCTGATATACCAGTTGTGGTGGCTGGCTCGTTTTATCTGGTTGGACAGGTTATGCAGCTTTTAAAGATCGATACAGATTCTGAAAAATATTGATACAAAACCAGACAACTTGCTGAAAAATATAAAAAAATATTTTCAAGATACATTGGATGAACGCGCTACAAAGTTGTCATTTTTACTTTTTCGAATGCATCACATTAAGTAAATAATATTATTGTTACAATCATTACTTATATTGTTAGCATTCCTCACCATTCGTTCGATTTCATTAAATGTGCAGTCGATCAATTCACTTCATTAATTAATTTCGCAATTAAAGGAGGAAAAATGAAATTACTAAAAACTTTTTCACGATTGGACTAATCATTTCTCTACTAGTGCTATCCCATACAGCACTGGCCTGTCACAAAGGTGGTGCTATGGGCTTAGCAAGCAAAGACCCCTTGCACTCCACATTAGATTATACTTTTGGAAGCACATTTGTTAGCGCAAGTACCTTTGGAACTTTGGGCTGTGAAAACTGGGATTTTGTCAAGAATAACCGTGTGCAGTACCTTGATCTTGTCTGGAACACCTTGTCTGAGGAGGCAGCACAGGGTAAAGGAGAGCATATTATTGCTCTTTCTGGTATGTTTGGATGCCAGGGAGAATATCAACAATCATTTGAATCAATGATGAAAGGCAGCTATCCCCATCTTTTCCTTGACATGCAGGAAATAGACAGTTATGAAAGAGCCCATTTGCTGGATTATGAAATCAACAGGCTAATGGAGCTTAATCAAATGGGCAATAAATGCACATATATTTCTTCCTCATAGTTCTCACTTATAAAAAAGGACCGGTGCTGTAAATAAACCGGTCTTAATCCCCCCTTTCAATCGCAATGTCCTGAATAAGTGGAAACGTGAAGTTGTTGTCCTCACAGGCATATAGTCCTAAAAGGAATATGTCCATGAAATACGTGTAATGCCACCAGGCATTCCTACCCTTGATGGCAGGGTTTCTCCGCGGTCATTATAAGTAGAATCATAAATAGTTGAGTCGATTATGGTGTTGGAGGCAAACGGATTGTCGATAATTTCTCTTTTCCCGGGAAAGAGGAATTCCAGCATGAAGCCGAAACTTTCACCTCCTGAAGCAATTCCCATGCGCCTGAACGGCATGGTGCCTGTTGATCCGCTTATCTCAGTCTGGGTTACTGGAGCATAGTCCACAATTGTGGGATTTGACCTGATACCGTACCTTATAGTACTTTCCACCCTTGAAAACCCAAAACCTACAAATATATCCATATCATCCGGTGCTGGTACACCAAATGGATGTATTGACGCAGAAAACATATAGAAATGAGAAGCCATCCTCAAAAGCGGGGTCGCGTAAGAAGGATCTGCTCCAGAGGTCGCAGCCCTGACCTTTTCGTCATCCAGCCAGATATTTGTGTAGGCAAAGCATAAACCGATACCCACAAAAAGTTCAGTCGGCAGTATGTACTCAACTGAGAACGGAGGCAAGCCCTTCAGCAATGGGATATAACTGAATAACTTTGTTAAGGAGCCATCTTTGCTTTTGTGGCCATCATCATTTTTGTTGTTCACATTTGGAATTAAACCGGCGGTTCCCGGTTCAAGAAATGTTGCACCAAAAAATCCTTTCCCGCCTTTGAAACGGCTTGTACCGGTCATTTGATAAAACGGATGATCCTCATCGCTGCTGAATGTTTGGTGCAGAATTTCCCAAAATCCGATGCGCCAGGCAGTATCTGCTGTTTCAGCAGGGGCCGGAGGGGCTTCTTCCTGAGTGTATGCAGCAGCTGAAAACAGCATAACTATTGCTGCCGTAACAAGAAATTTCCAGGTAATATTAATGAAATACATAGACACATCAGAGTCAAAACAAATCAGCCACCGAATCATGGATAATCGATCACTGAACAACCAGATGGTCGAGGTGAGTTTAGTCAGTTAGAGGCAAGAGTACCGTAGTGTCCCAAAACATCCTCCCAATCCCTGGCACGGCGAATTTCCGGGTGCTCAAAGTCGGCATTAAAAGGTCTGGACATCAACCATATTTCAGCATCCGGAAATGATTCCAGCACATTGAGACAATTGTCAGGATGATCGTCAACAAAAATAATAGACTTTTCTTCCTGGTGTAATTCACCAATAACTTCCGCCTTTGTTTTTGAAGAATTGCCGTCATAATTTATAAATCCGGCACAGTGCGCGGAGTCAAATTTAAATCCTGCGTTTCGTAAATTCTTTTCTCTTCGCTCAAGACAATCCGGTGGTATGTTTGTGATGAAATGCACAGGATATGCCCCAAACTTGGCGTTAAAATGCTCCGGATCCACAATTGGATTCAACTGTTCAAAGGCATTACTGCTGAGAAAATAATCCCAGCCTTCCATTACCTGATCCTTTGTAAGTAAATCAGAGAACCAGAAACTTTCCGGGATATAATCGTCTTTTATATCTAATTTAAAATAATCTTTGATCGTCCTGGTGAAGCCACCGTCAAAGTCCAGCATTACTCCATCTACATCAAAAAAACAACAATACACAGCTATTCAAAGGATTAAAAAATCAAAGTTAAATAATAATAGAAAATGTATCAAATCCCAGCTTTATCCGTAAAAATTGATAGCCAGGATTTTCCTGAAGCACATCAAGGATTTGGAAGATTTATTTTTTAGGCCAGTCAATCTGCTTTAATACTGAATCAACAGAATTTATTCAATTGTCCGAGTGCTTACACACTAATCGATTATAGAAAAAAAGTAAAGAGTTCCTGTAAGAAATTAGGCTGCACTCCGACTGCTGTATTTATAATATTCACTAACTGGATAGCACAGTTGAATAAAGAAAGTCTCTGTTATGTAAAAATATCTTTATGAAACATTCATATTTCTGGTAAAATGATGCCCTTCATTCATAATTAGAAATACATATTCAAATACTAGTTCCTACTTTAATCTGTGCTTTTCAGCCTTCCACCTCAAATTCTGATTATTCTGGTTTTTTGTCTGATATTTGCTCTCACATTCCATGAGTTCGGACATGCTTATACTGCTCATCTATGTGGAGATGACACTGCAAAATGGGCCGGTAGAATGTCACTTAATCCGCTGGTGCATTTAGACTTGTTTGGCAGTTTAATGGTACTGATTGCCGGTTTTGGCTATGCCCGTCCGGTGCCGGTTAATCCAAATAATTACCGCATCCGTAATTCTGATTTTTATATTGCTTCAGCAGGACCACTGATGAATTTGTTACTTGGGGTTGTTGCCGCTGTTTTACATGGGATTCTGGCTCAGATTAACCTGACGGTGCTTGCGGGAGTTCCCTTGCTGGAGCTGTTAAAACTGTTTATCTTCATAAATTTCAATCTTTTTCTCTTTAACCTGATTCCACTTGGACCACTTGACGGGAATTCCGTATTCCCGTATTTTCTGCCTTCAGCTTTGAGAATGCGTTTTCAACACTGGAATTATCGCTATGGATCATACGCTTTGATTGGGCTGGTTTTGCTCAGCATAGTGCTGCCTGGATTCAGTGCTTTCAGTTGGATTACATCCATCAGTTTAAGCATGACTAACGGACTTTTATGACATCCCTTCAGCTGCTCATGATGTTTTGACATCACCCTATTCCCATTCCCCCAAGAAAGAATTTACATGACTCTCGATGAACTAAAATCGATTTTTCTAAGTTATTGCTGCAATGAGGCAGGAACTCCGGATAAAAAACTGTTTGGGCTGGAGTATGAAAATTTTGTGATGAATCCTAAGGAAAATGAACAGACACAAAGTTTTGTACCACTATCTGTTGAAGGTGATTCCGGAGTTTTTCGAGTTTTAGAAAATTTAGCCGAATTCTCTAAGGACAGTGATGAACCACTGGAAAAAGTCTATGAAAAAGAAATGCTTTTAGCGCTTAAAAGTCCGTCAGGATCAAAAGTGACAATTGAACCTGGAGGTCAGATTGAACTCTCTGACGCGCCAAGGAATTCTCTTTTAGAAGCAAGCGAATCATTAAACAAATACTTAAATCTGTTAAAAAAAGCTGTCTCGGAATTTGACGGAAGGCTGTTGTTTCAAGGTGTTCAACCCGTGCATGGACTGGAGGAGTTGCCTTTTTTCAATAAAAGCCGTTACCAGATAATGTTTCCACACATGCTGAAAACCGGTACCCTCGGACAGTGGATGATGAAAGCGTCTGCCGGAGTGCAGGTCAGGGTTTTTATCTTATCGCTCACACATTTGGACAAGCACTGACGATACACGGTCAGGACTTCAAACATCTTTTTTAAGCGATAAATTCCATATTGAGGATTACATAAGCTGGGCGCTGGAGGCGTCTCCGTATCATTTGATGCGTGAAGGTGAAGTGGTGGAGACTACCGATTGGAATTTCCAACAACTGTTAGACGGTAATCATCCGGACCTGAAAATAACCATGGAAGACTGGGAAGATCATTTGGGCATGCTGTTTCCGGACATCAGAATAAAAAACATTCTTGAAATTCGGGTTGTGGACAGTATCTCCCCGCAATATGCGCTTGCAGTTCCGGCATTGATTGGAGCACTGCTTTATCATGAACATGCTTTTTCATCGGTTCAATCCATGCTGATGGATTTTCCTGACGAAGAATTCCAACTGTACAAAATGGCTGTGGCAAAGGATGCTTTACATGCAGAAGTAAATCGAACTCACTTTGCAAAAACAGGGAGGATACTGATGGAAACTGCCTTGGAGGAACTTGGCTCAGATGAAGAAAAATGGCTGATGCCGTATTTCGACAAATACACTAAAGAGGGAAGAACACCGGCAGATGAGACACTGGATGATTTCCGGAACTGTGGAGAAAATCCGGAGAAATGGTTAGCAAAAATTTTAAGTATTTCGGATTACTGATCAGGCCATGCTACTTGTTTAAATTCACGCTTTTGCTGAATAGCAGATGGTTTTTTATCTTCTGTCCCACGGATCACACTTACAGAATAATTTCCATCAGACACTCCTGTGGTTCCCTGTAAAACAGGCGAGCCATTAATCCTGATTGTTACCAATCCATCTTTGTTTTCCAAAGGAATCACCTGACCTTCTTCCAATTTGCCATTTGTTACACTCAAATCAGTACTTCCCAGTTCAGCAACCACTGAATACTCCATCTTATCCAAAAAATCAGTGTAGTGCTGTTTTACATGAGGGAAATAGTATTCCATTGATTCAGGTTCAATAATTTTCTTTTTTTCCAGTGGCTTGAACAGAGAGTCCATACCGGTTAATGGCAAACAGAGTGTAATCTTCGATAAAATATCCCCTGCACTAATGTTTATACATCCTACCAGACAATACTCATAAGGAAGCATAACTCTCGCACGGTGAGGATAGATGGTGACACGATTAAGATTAAGCTCGACCTCGGCAATATTCAGCCAGCTTTTTTCGAAGTCGCCAATCATCAAACGCATCAAATCCAGCAAACTTTTCTGGTGCTCACGCATCAACTGCGCGAGGGAAGAACTATTCGTCTCTTGTCCGGCATTATTTTTCAATACAAATTCTGTAAAAAAAGAATTTTCTACAAGTAACAGTCCTTTGCCCTTGTTCAGTGTTTCAAAGATGTAGATCGGCTGTTCAGAAACAGAGCTGAAAAAATATTCAAATCGAAGCTGTTCAACATTTTCTGCTGATACCTCAAACATCAGGCCCATTTTCTCGTACAGTGTTTCCTGCACAAGTGAAGACCATCTGCGAAAGACAACATCCATCAAGTGGAATCTTCCAGTGGCATATTGAGCCTCAGCCAGTTCAAAATGTTTTACGGATATATTGGTTTGCTGAAGCATAATCTCAATTAATCCTGAACAATTCCCACAATACGAATACCAAGTTTATCATTGTTGATTCGAACAACTTCACCCCGAGCAATTGGTTTACCATCGAGCACTAAATCCACTGGTTCTCCTGCAGCTTTATCAAGTTCAATAATGCTGCCGTATGTTATTTGAGTTATTTCTTCACCGGTCAGCCTTGTACGTGCTATCTCAACCACAGCCTCATGATTCAAACTTAACAGCATTTTTGAACCCAAAGACACCCCTGGTTCTTCCAAGGTAACAGTTGCATGCGGCATTACAGTCTCTTCTATTTCAATTGCAGGAGTTTCCTCCGCTTCAGGCTCTGCCTGTTCAGAGTCAGGAGGTGACACTGGTTCACTCAATTCCTCAGGCTCTCCTGACACATCTTCAGCTGCCTGTTCTGGTTCTTCCTCTGTCTCAGTTATTACCTCAGAATCTTCTATTTCATATTCTTCAACCTCAGGCTGATCACTTTCCGCATCTTCAAGATTTAGATCCGCTGCATCAGATTCTTCCGTGTCATCCAGTGAGTCCATGCCAAGATCAAGATCTGCTGATTCTGCACCTTCACTTTCCTCAGTTACTTCAGGATCGTGCAGCATATCCAAAACATCAGAAGACTCTGCATCATCTTCCTTTTGATCAGAACTGTCATCCGTTTCCTCTACTGCTTCTGCTTCAGCAGCTTGAGATGAATCAGATTCATCAGGGGATTCCAAATCTTCCGCATCAGTGTTTTCTGCTGCACTTTCCGCATCATTACTATTTTCTGCTTCATCCACTGAAGAATCTTCATTATCAGCTTCTGCAGCTTCTTCCCCGGATGAAGCATCAGCCGTGGAATCATCAGAGCTGTCTTCATCTCCCAATTCATCAAGCAAACTTTCTACCGAATCATCACTTTGATCTTCAGTTTCTTCTTCAAAAACCATATCTTCTTCTCCATCTCCGGGTGTATCAGTTTCATCAATTTCCTGATCATCCAATTTTATCTCATCAACAAGATCCCCAATTTCATCCATTCCTAGGTCCAGATTATCGTCATCTGAATCACCCTCGTCATCTTCTGAATCCGATAAGACATCATCAAGTTCTGAATCATCAAGAATATCAGAAGTGTCATTCAGACCTTGTTCATCATCAAACAAAGCTAAATCTCCGGGATCACTCAAAATGTCATCCGGACTGTCTTCATCAGATAGTTTTAAATCAATATCTTCTGATTCTGCTGCCATTGGTTTTCAGATTTAACGTAATTATTTAATGGAAATTATAAAAATACATTTGAAGGAATGAGCTGTTTAGATGAAAACCTGTTATTACACCAGTCCAACATCTTGTCAAAAACCTGCACAAAAAATGACATATCCGGCCTGATTTTAGCAAGTCTTTTCTGAAAATTGATGATTTTTTTAGCTATTTCAGTTCGAAACAAAGAAATCAATTACTTTGTGATCATTACTAAAGTACTACATATTATAAAATGATCAAATCATTGTTTAATATGAATTTTTTCTGAAAACTGCAATTTACAATCATAATTCCTTAAGTTATGATTAAGTTTAACCTGAATGCATATAAAAAAGGGAATTATCAAATTTAATTTTATTGCTGAACTGCCACACTTAAAATGAAAGTTCTGAAAAAAATATTCAAATCAGAAGACCCAAATAAGCAAATTGAGGAAATTCTTGCGCGTGGCAAAAGCCTGCTTGAAAAAAATTTCTATGACTGGGCGGCTGTAGAATTTAACAAAGCCATGGAACTGAACCCAAAGCATGCAGCAGAAACTGTTACCAAACTGTTCCAGGAAATGCAGGGTGGAGGGAACCCTGATGGAATTATAAGTTTAGGCATTAATATACTGCAAATGGAACCTGAAAACGTAGAAATGGCAAATATTCTTGGGAACGCGTATAGAAAAAAACATGACTGGAAACGCGCAAAAAATATGTATCAGCATTGCCTGAAGCATGACGCTGAAAATAAGTTCGCAATATATAACATGGCCGCCACAATGGCAAGGGTTGAGGTTCAGGATGGCATGGCAGTCTCAGCGATTGAAGAATTTGAAAAAATGACTGACTTTGTATTGCCTGAAATAACAGTGGGAATGGAACCTTTATTTGAAATGCAACAGCATTTTGCTGATGAGAAGGATGAAGCAGATCAAGAACAAAACGCAGAAGAAACAGAAGAATCAGCAAAAACCAAAGTAGCAGATGATTCAGAAGTAGCAGAAGAAAAGGAAGAAAAAGAAGAAACAGATAAAACAACCGATAACGGCAGCAACGACAAAGATAATACGGAAGCAAATACAGATAAACCTGAAAAGGAAGATGAGTCACAAGCTGAAGAAAGCAGCATTGATCCTCTGAAAACTTTCAATTACATTGCTTCAAATCTGGAAAAAGAAAGCAAAGAAGAAAAAGAAGCATTGTACGCATTGGGAATTTATTGTCTGCAAAATAAAGAGGCAAACATTGCTCAGCAAGTGTTTAAAAGGTTACTGATGAGGGAAAAAGATAACGTGGATTTACGCTGTTTCCTGGTGCTTGCTATTTCGCTGCGTGATGAAATTGATAAAGCAATAAAAACTTTCCAGGGAATTCTTGGTCAAAATCCAAATCATCGTTACAGCAACATAAACATGGGAATCCTTTTAAAGCGTAAAGGATTGATTCAGAAGTCACGAGTCCGATTTTTCACCACTTTTAAGCTGCTTGAACGTTCTCAGGGAGATTATGATATCAATGCATGTCTTGAAAAGGCCGACCAGCTTTTCAAAGACAATCGAGAGAAAAAAGCTCTTGAGGTATATGAGCCTCTAATTCCGGAAATCACATCTGAGGAGTTGCTGTGCAGAATTGCCAGGCTCTATTTAGACAATAAATCATGGGATAATGCGTTTGAAGTCGTTAGACAAATTTTACGTAAAAACCGTCAAAACAAAGAAGGTCGTGAAGGAATGAAATTAATATATTCAGCATATTTGACGGACACAGATAATTTTCTTAAAAGCAATGATGCTGCAAACGCGGCAACATCAATTGAGAAAGCCATGAAGATCGCACCAAACAAGAAACTTATTCATAAAGCGGTCAGCATTTACAGGTTGTTGGATAATGAAAACAAAGTTTATGAGCTGGAACAAACTCTGAAGAATATGGAGAAAAAGGAGATTCAAAGCAATATTGAGGAAAAGATCAGGCAGGCTGAGGAAGAAGAATCAAATGGGAATTTAAAGGCTGCAATTCGTTTTTATGAAGAAGCAATAAAAATTGATCCGCAAAACAGTACACTTAAAAAATTAATCGGTCTTTGTTCCAGAATAAAACGACCAGATCTGGCTGAAAAATTCACAAATTGGTTTAATAAATACCAGCATGCAGTACATGAAAAAGAAAAGGCGCAGGCTCGTGAAGCATTTAAGAAAAATGAACCAACTGGTGAAGAATCTAAGCAAGATGAAGAATAATGCGCAAAAAAAGGGAATTATTTGGTGACTTTCAAAGTAATTTGAATCTGGATTCTTTAGTTGATATTGTTTCCAACAATGTGGGAATTCTTGTGATTTTGGCTGTATTTATGGCGGTATTTTCATTTCTGGATAAGAATGAACAGTTATCATCAAAAGAACAGCCTGTACAACAAATTGAAAAACTGAAAATTCCATGGTCACATGCATCACAAAAAAACAGTCTTTTACTTTTACTGCGTGATGACCGTTTATTATACTTTGACCGCGCATTTGTATATCAAAGGTTTAAAAAATTTCTCTCCGGTAAAGACCCATTACCGTCAGAAATCAGCCTGGATCAATATACGATCAAACTCATTGCTGGAGGAAGACACACACACTGCATTGAATTCATCCCTTCACCTGGAACAGGCCAGTGGTGGCACCAGTTTTCACGACTTGGTGGTCTGATGCAGACATTGATGAATAAATTTCCTCCGCAAGAAAACTACTTTTTTTTCTGGGTTGATACGGACAGTTTCGATCTTTTCCGGGAAATAAGGAAATCTTTGTGGGAACAACGATTTGAAGTAGGATGGAAGCCTGTCAGAATGGAATCAACTTTGCGTTACTGCAGTGGTGATGATCAAACAGGTAGATTTAAACCGCAATAATAGTTTACACCTGCAAAAAAAATGATATCTGCCGGCAAAACTAGAATATCCAAAAAAGACAAAGTGCTGATCACCAAACTGGATCAGCAAATACGCAACTATGTCCAGGAATATGGCACAAGTAAAGATTCTGAGCTGCTGGATCAAGCCATTTCAGACATCCGGAAACATCATGAACATCAAACAAGAAAATCCGGACAGCCTGTCATTATTCATCCTCTTCGCGTAGCAAACTATATTTGTCGTGCTGGACTGGATGCTCCTACAGTTGTCGCAGCTCTTCTACATGACACCATTGAAGACACTTCAATTACACACAAGGACATTAAAAAGCGCTATGGAAAGTGGTATGCCGATATTGTCGAAGGATTAACAAAAATTAAAAATACTGAAAGTTATGAAAATGGAGTTTCGCACAACGTGGACGCAACTTATCAGCGCATGCTGAAAGCCATGGCACAGGATGTTCGTGCTTTGATTATTAAGCTGTTTGACAGACTTGATAATATGCGAGACATGGAAGCCATGCCTCGTAACAAACAGCGGAGGATAAGTTTAGAGACTTTAAATATTTATGTGCCTATAGCAGAAAGGCTGGGCTTGACACAGATTTGCCAGGAACACACTGAGCTTTGCTTCAAACTTCTTTATCCAAAGAGGTACGAAAAGATTCTTACAGAAATTGATAATTTGAAAAAAGCACGCATTTCATCAATTAATGCAATGCGAAAATTACTGCAAAAAACACTTGAAAGTCAGAATTTAGCCTACAATCAGGTTGAACCGCTTTTTGTGCATCCTGCTTCGAGAATTAAGGAACAAGGCCCAATTGATCATATTTTGGAAGGATTCAGAATTATTGTCAAAAACAGCATAGCTTGTTTTCAGGCGTTGGGAATTTTACATACAAATTTTTACGTTATCCCTTTGAAAATCCGGGATTATATCAGCAACCCCCTATGGAATGGTTACGAAGGATTGCGGACAGAAATTAGAATAGAAGGAGAACAAACCTGCATAGAAATTGTCTCTGATGAAATATTGAGGAAAAATCAATACGGGATTATGGCTCATTGGCATGGCAGCCCCACTGAATTAGCTGACTATTACCAGCATTACCTCAGCCAACTCGATCATATGGCTGGAGATAAAGATGTGCGAATGACGGAAGTATTGGGCTATGTTCAGTCTGATCAGGTTCAGGTTTACTCACCCAAAGGCGACATGCTTGTTTTCCCTAAAGGGGCGACTGTCCTGGATTTCGCCTATGGAATTCACTCAGATCTTGGGAACCATTGTATCGGCGCTATTGTTAACCCAACCTCAATTGGCGAAAGCAAAAAAAGGGTCCCTCGGGAACGTCAGCTGTTCACAGGTGAGGCACTACAAATAATCACAGACCCTGGAGTTCATCCCCATGAATCATGGCTTGGCCAAGTCAAGACAACAAAAAGCCGATCCCAGATTAAAAAAGCATTAGAACAGCAAAAAGAAGCGAGCGCGAGAAATTCCGGTCGAGCCTTGCTGGAAAGAAAACTAAGAGAAAAAGGTGAAACACATGGTGTGGAAAACTGGTTAAATTCGGAAAATGTCAAGTATGCGTTGAATGAAGAAAATTTGTCGGCAAATAAATTTTTGCAGGAAATAGGTTTGCAAAAAAGGCCATTGCAAAAATTTCTCAGGAAATATAATTTGCTTGATTTTAAGCAAACCGGACGCTTAAAGGGTATGATCAATTATGATGTATGGACAAAATTATTTGGCGGAGAAAAAAATGTTTTCATGATCGAAGATATTCGAAATCCTTTGATTCGCATGGCAAACTGCTGTTTCCCAATACCAGGAGATAAAATCAAAGGATTTATTCATGATGATAAGGAAATTGAAATTCACCATGCAGAGTGTGTAAAAGTTTCTTCCAAGAAATATAAAACTCAACACGGCAATATTGCCGTGAATGTAGCCTGGAAATTATCTGAAAAAATAACACAATCACATATTATTCATCTTGATGTGGTTGATGGAACAGGAATTCTTTTTGAAATAACAAAAATCATTAAAGATGCCGGTGTCACAATCATTAATTCCAGAACTTCTGCCAGGAATAACAATGAAGCTGATATACGAATTGAAATTGAATCAATTACCTGGCCTGTTTTTCATAAAATTGTAGAAAAGTTGAGATCATTAAAATTTGTGAAGAAAATCTGGGAAGAAACGCCTGTTGCGGGCTAAAGGTAATACAATTGTTGGCATTGGATACACTTTCCTGATACCTAAACACTGACCCTTCGATGAATTTGCCCTCATGGCTTGAAAACTGGCTGATGATGGTTTGTGACTTTATTCTGGCCGTCATTCCTCGTCAATTGCCAACTTTGGATAATTTGGAAAATTGTAAAATAATTTCTCACCGAGGACAGCACGACAACAAGGAGGTGCTGGAAAATACCATAGCGGCGTTTGACCTGGCGCTGGAAACACATGGAATATGGGGTATTGAACTTGATTTTCGCTGGACAAAAGACTTATGTCCTGTGGTTATACATGATCCGGATTTGCTGCGACTGCACGGCATTAATAGAATTGTTTCGGATTTAACCCTGAATGAACTGAAGCAATCCTGCCCCCTGATTCCAACTTTAGAGGAAGTGCTGAACCGCTACGGTAAAAAACTGCATTTAATGGTGGAGGTCAAAGAGGAAACATACCCACAGCCTGAAAAACAGGACATGATACTGAAAGGGCTGTTTTCAGAGCTGGAGCCGTCTAAAGATTTTCATTTGATTTCTCTGGAACCGAAAATGCTGGAAATAATCAAATTTGCTGACAATTCTGCCAAAGTATTAGTGGCTGAATATAATGTAATTGAGTTAAGCAGAATTTCCCTCGAAAACAAATTCGCAGGCTTTGCCGGACATTATCTACTTATTGGCAACAAAGTGGTTAAGCTGCATCTGAAATCCGGACAAAAAATAGGCGTTGGATACCCTAAGTCAAAAAACAGCCTTTTTAGAGAACTGAACAGAGGAGTGGACTGGATTTTTTGCAATGACGCGGTGGGGTTAAATTACATTCTTCAAAATGAATTGAATAAGGTTAAATCTTTTTAACTGTCTGTAAACGACAAATGACAGTAAAAAATTTATAAAGCGCGTTTGTGAATTGGATAAGTTAACAATCTGTGCTTCATGTCCGGACATTTTAAAAGTTGTCTAAGCAAAGAGTACCATATCTTGTATCCACTGCCGAATTACTCCAGTACTATCCTCACTGCAGAATGCATGTTTTAACTCAGTCACACCCCAAGAATTCCTATAATTCTGTTAATCTATTGATAACATGATCAATAAACAGAATACTTGTCATTGTCGCGTTCAAAAAAATATTTCCATGTAGTTTCATGAATAAAGAGATTTTAAAAGTGCGACAAGTTGCATGTAAAACCCCTGTTCGGGTACTGCTCACTGGAGGAGGATCAGGAGGGCCTACCTTGCCTTTACTTGCATTGTCGGAGGAAATACTTCAACAAAATTGTGATTCACGATTCCTGTTTTTAGGAAGCAAAAATGGTCCGGAAAGAAAAATGGTGGTGCAGGCTGGAATTCCGTTTGTGAGTATTCCATCCGGAAAATTCAGGCGTTATTGGTGCTGGCGCAATTTTATTGACCCATTGTTTATACTTGGAGGAGGCATGATGGGGTTTGTGCAATTGCTCCGTTTTCGCCCACAAGTCATTATTTCTGCAGGCAGTTTTGTCAGTGTCCCGGTAGCTTATGTGTCATGGATTTTACGCATTCCACATGTTATTTTGCAGATGGATGTCCGTCCAGGTTTGGCCAACCGCTTAATGTCCCCTGTAAGCCATGCCCTTGTTTCATATTTTGAAAAAACAATGAAACAGTTCCCTGCTGTTTCACTGAAGCGGCATATCGGACCTGTAGTGCGTAAGGAAATTATCAATGCTGATGCGGAACGTGCAAATCAGAAATTTGGTTTGCATCCGGACTTACCACTGATTCTTATCACAGGAGGAGGACAAGGCGCGGTAGGATTGAATCGTGCAGTCATACCATTATTAAAGGATTGGCTGCTTGATTTTCAAGTTGTGCATCTCACCGGTACTGAATGGAAAAAAAATATTGAACCTGAATATTCAGATCTCTCTCATCAGCATTATCATCCGCTGGAAACAGTCCATCAAGGTATGGGAGATTTGCTGGCAAAAAGCGAAATAGTGCTTTCCAGAGCAGGTATGGGTATTATTGGAGAGCTTGCTATTCTTAAGAAAGACTCAGTGCTGATTCCACTCCCAGGAACTCATCAGGAAGAAAATGCAAGACTGCTTGAGCAAAACAAAGCCACCGCGTTTGTTTCCCAGGAAGATTTGGCTGACCAGGGCATGAACTGGTGGAAAAAATTTATGCAGCAGCGAACACCTGGAGAGATGGGCAGTAGACTTCATCAGTTACTTCCGGATGGAGGAACAAAGGATTTCGCGGAGATGATTTTTGAGATTACAGAAGGCAGGGGATAATGGGATCAAAAACAAAGCTGCGCAATATATTGAATTCAACTTTTATAAATTTCATTCATAACAGGGCTTTGTGGACTGTTTTGTTTTTGCTGATCTTTTTCTCAATTTCATGTGCTTCCGGAAGCGGCAAGTTTTATAATTGGTGTGAAAAACGGGATTTCCCCGCAATTTGCAAAAAGTATTTTGATTAGCGATCTTGGTTTTCGTCTATGCGTATTGGAATAATTTGCGCCATCAAAAATGAATTGCGGTATTTTAATACTTCCAAAAATACCTGTCAAAAGATTGGAGACAGAACATTTTACAATGGAATTTATGAAAACCATGAATTGATTTTGGTGCAAAGTGGCTTAGGCAAAGTCAATGCCGCAGTGGTATCTACTCTTCTAATTGACAAATTTAACTGCGAACTTCTGTTATTTTCCGGAGTCGCAGGAGGTATTGATCCGGACATGGAAATTGGTGATGTTATTATAGCGGAGTCATTGATTCAGTACGATTATGGAATACTAATAAACCGGGAACTAAAGGCATTTCGACCCGGAAGTATTCCGATAGGTGAGCCAAAAAATGAATTGGAATTCTCACTTGATACGGAAATAAAAAATAAAATCAAGGCGGTACTTCCACAAATCCGGATGGGTACAATCCTGACCGGAGATGTTTTTCTTCAATGTGAAGAAACCCGCATAGAATTGTTTGAAAAATATGGCGCACAGGCCATTGACATGGAAGGAGGTGCGGTTGCACAGGTTGCAGAACAATACGGAATTCCTGTGATTGTTATACGTAGTCTGAGTGATTTAGCCGCAGCAGACAGCCAAAAACTTTCTTCCAAATATTTGAAAAAAGCTGCAGAAAATTCATTTAACACCGTTCAGGATTTATTGAAAGCCTTGTGAATCAAACTCCATTCAAAAATAGCAGCGCAGCTCAAGGTAAGGTGAGTTTGCTCCTAATTCAGGTATAAGAGGGAAACCGTCTTTTGCGAAAGGATATAGTTCTTTGATCTTGTTGTATTTTCTGTTTTTGTGATTATCTCGACAAATTAAACTGACAATCCTCTTTTTGCCGTCATATACACACTCCAGTGTCTTTCCTTCCAGCAGCAATTCGGATTCAATTTTGGTCCAGAAATTTTTCAGGCTGCATTTGAAATTTTCATCTAATTTATCAATTTTCCCTTCCGAAACAATGGGAAAATTTTTACTTTCTGTACCATAACCTTGTTCTGAAACTAGAACCTCCCATTTAAAAAAATCCGCATGTACTACAGGAGTAATGATATAAGTAAGAAGTAGGGTAACAACTAATTTGCGTAAAAATGATATTTTCATAAAATTCATGTGGATTACCCAAAACGCAAATTATTTGAAGATTATTGACCTGAGTTTAAGAGACTGGAAGTCAAACAGCAGACTTAAATCACTAAAATCACATACGCTCCGGCGGTGTGATTCCAATAAGGTGAAGACCTTGCTGGAGGGTTTCTGCAACACAGTGAAAAAGTAGTAACCTGGCAGCTTGCAGCTTTTCTGTTTCAGCATGCTTAACTGAACATGTATTGTATGTCCTGCTGAAATCCTTTGAAAATTCATATAACATCCTTGCCAGTAATGAAGGCCGATACTGCTCTCCGGAGTTGAAAACAGTCTTGTTAAAATCCAGCATCTGCCTTAATAGCTTTTTTTCGTTGGGATGTGTTAGAAGAGAAAAATCAACATCCGGACTGACTTTGCGTGAAATTTTCCTCCCAATACTCCGGATGCGTACATACGCATAAACCAGATAAGTTCCGGTATCACCCTCAGAAACCAGCCAGTCGTCCATGGAAAACACTATTTGTTTGTTTGAGTCCTGAATTAACATGCCATATTTTATGGCAGCCACTGCAATTTTTTTCGATGTTTCATCCAGCTCTTCCCTGCTCCAATCTTTTTGATGTTCATCAAGATGAGTGGCTTGTATGCTTTCAACAATTTCTTTGCGCAATTGTGAAAACAGAATCACATTTCCTTCACGGGAACTCATTTTACCTTCAGGAAGCATAACCAGTGCGTAAGGTAAATGAAAACAATTCTCTGCCTGCATATATCCCATTTGCTTAAGTGTGGCAAATACTTGTTTAAAATGAAGTGTTTGCTCAGCTCCTACAACATAAATGGAACGTTTTACACCGAATTGATCAAATTTACGCTGGGCCAGTGCCAGATCCTTAGTGGAATAAAGAGTGTTTCCGTCCGATTTTAACAATAGAAAAAACCCCAATCCTTCTGCCTCAAGATCAACCCCGATAGCTCCTTCAGATTGCTGAAATATTCCGTTTTTTTTCCCTTCAATTACAATCTTCCTGCCTTCTTCATCCAACTCAGACTCATAAAAGAAGTGATCAAATTTCACATCAAGCCATTCATAAATCTCATGAAAATCCTGCATCGACCACTCTCGAGTCGTTTCCCATTCACCAAGAATTTCATCATCTTTTGTTTCCAGTTTGTTTAGTATTTGACTTAGTTCCTGCTGAAATTTAATTTTTTCCTGGTCATCTGCACCCTCCAGTTTTTTTACAGCTTTTGTGTAAAGCTCCCCTAACCATTCTCCACGATAATGTTCAGGAGGATTATCTGAATTGTGGTTTTTGTAAAACCATAAACATTTTGCAATGTGTGCGCCTACATCACCTATATAGTTTGCACTAATCACATCATAACCATTGTAACGATAAATGCGGCAGAGACTGTCTCCAAGAGCTACATTGCGCATATGACCGACATGAAACCCTTTATGTGTGTTAGGCTGAGAATATTCGATCATCACACGCTCACGATCCATTTTCGAAGGCTGCTTGAAATAATTTCCCTGGAAAATATCAGGCAGGACTGCTTCAGCAATTGCGGCAGCAGAAACTGTGAAATTCAGATATGGCCCCCGGGCTTGAATGCTTGTAAAAGGGGTATTTGGAAGGATGTTTTTTTGCAGTTTTTCTGCAAACTCAGAAGCAATCTGAACTGGAGAACGACGAAGTGTTTTGGCAAAGCTGAAACACGGGAGTGCATAATCCCCCATCTCAGGTGTGGGTGGTTGCTCTATCAGACTGATGAACTCGGATGGTTCCCAGGCTCCAGTCTTAGATTCTGTTTTTATTATCCGGAAAGTCCAATCATAGATCGTTTTTTCGAAAATATTCATCAAGGTTAAAGCGACAAATACCGAGAGATAAGTTGATCACAAGAAGTAAAACACCAACTTTTCACCCGTGATGATATTATTTAGATTATAATGACCTTATTCTTCAACTTTTTCCCGCCTTACTATTCTGCCGCGATTCAGATCATAAGGAGAAAGCTCAATTGTGACTGTATCTCCAGGAAGTACGCGAATCTTGTACATTTTCATTTTTCCGGCCAAATGGCCTATTACTACGTGATCATTTTCCAGCTTTACACGAAAAATACCTTTGGAGGACTCTATAACCGTTCCCTCAACCTCTAGTTTATCTTCACTCAAACGATATGCTCCTTTGCTAAATATTGTTCAGATTATATACATTTCATTCAATGATTATGCTGCCATCATTCTAATTTAGTATACAAAAATTTCAAGTGATTTGAAGAATTTAGGGTTTTGCGAATAATTAATATTTGTTTTAATTGTAAAAGTAATGGGTTAAATTTCCATCATTTATCGTGTAAATCTGATTCAAATACATTATAATCCCCTCATATTTAGAAGGGGGAAAATGGATTAAAAATAAATCTGAATCCCGTCATGAAAACATTAAAATGAGCCAATGGAAAGAACGCCGCGCACCTTGCAGTGTGCTGCGTAAAAATGATCAGCGTGAAGAATATGAACGTGACCGGGCACGAGTGATACATTCTTCAGCCTTCAGGAGGCTGCAGGCAAAAACACAAATTCTCGGTGTATTAGAGGGAGATTTTCATCGTACCCGTCTGACTCATTCCATGGAAGTCGCTCAGATCGGACGTGGCCTGGTACTAAGTCTTTTGAAGAAATATCCCTTTCGGACATGGCGGAGAAATTGCGCTTAATTACGCTATGTCTGATTACGGTGGATTTGAGGCTAACGGCCAGACTTTACGAATTCTCTCCAAGCTGGAGTCACACACTCCGGAACATGGTTTGGATTTAACACGCCGCAGTTTATTAGGAGTTCTGAAATACCCGGTTCCATTTTCCAGAGTTAATCGAAAACAAACACCGAAAGGATCGGACTCTGATAATAATTCTAATGTATATCAACACTTGCTACCTCCAAAGTGCTATCTTGATACTGAACAAGATGTGCTTAACTGGATTTTAGAGCCGCTCTCTGATTCGGATCAAGAACTGTTCTGTGAGCAAACCAATCCAACAAAATGCAATCATGGATTTTCGCTGCACAAAGCTCTTGATACATCATTGATGAATCTTGCTGATGATATTGCTTATGGTGTTCATGATTTTGAAGATGGAATTGTTTTGCGACTATTAACCCGGGAACACTGGCAGGATGTAGTTAATAATTTGGATCAAAAATGGGCAGAAGATAATAATCTGTTAAACATTGAAAATCAGCTGTTCAATCGTACAGAAAACTCAGGTCACAGACGTAAGCAAGCAGTTGGGGCATTGGTTCATGGACTTATTTCGTCTGCTGAATTAAAACAAAATAAAAAGTTTGAGGAACCTCTTCTACAATGGAATGCGATACTTCCAGCTCAATACCGTACAAGCCGCTACATACAGGGGACGTAAAATTGTACTCGCACTTTTTGAAGCCCTTTCATCTGATCCGGAAATGCTTTTACCTGTTTCCTTTCAAAAGCTGTGGAAAGCTGCTAAATGTGAGCAGGAAGAAAAACGAATTGTCTGTGATTATATCGCAGGCATGACAGACCAGTACGCAAACCGCTTTTATGAACGCCTGTTTCTTCCAGGACATGGTTCGGTATTTGACAGGCTATAAATTAATTATGCGTACAGGTTTTTTATCTCTTCAGCTTACACTTTAACAAAAACATAAAAGTAAATTGCTCCCTAAAAGACGACACACCAGACCTGTTTCAATCGGCCCCATAATAATTGGCGGGACTGAACCAATACGCATTCAGTCAATGTTGACTTGTGACACCACAGATGTTGACACATGCATTGAGGAAATTACACGATTGGATGCTGTTGATTGTGAAATCATCCGTCTTACTGTTCCTAATCAAAAATCAGTTGACAGCCTTCCTGTGATTCGTGAGCAAATGCTGAAACGAGGTATAACAAGACCTCTGGTTGCTGATGTTCATTTTAATCCAAAACTGGCTGTCAATGTTTGTGAGTTTGTAGAAAAAGTACGCATCAATCCTGGCAATTATGCAGACAGAAAAAAATTCGAAATTCGTGAATATTCTGATGAACAATATCAAGAAGAGTTAGATCGTATTGAAGAAAAATTGCTTCCGCTGATAAAAAACTTAAAAAAATATGGATGCGCCTTACGAGTTGGTACAAACCATGGTTCACTATCAGACCGCCTGATGAACCGCTATGGAGATACTCCGGAAGGCATGGTTGAATCAGCGATGGAGTTTTTACGTATACTACGGAAGCATGATTTTGAGGAAACTGTACTTTCGATGAAAGCCTCTAATCCTTTGGTGATGATCCAGGCATATCGTCAGCTTGTAGAAAAAATGGACTCCGAGAATATGTACTATCCACTGCATTTGGGAGTTACTGAGGCAG
>LUMD01000634.1_pt1 | contig 20504 bp, 25 predicted proteins | sample 729651 | NCBI WGS metagenome assembly LUMD01 (sample SAMN03860272, study PRJNA289734) | marine metagenome | biome: seawater column; feature: ocean; material: water; isolation source: Red Sea water column Station 34 - depth 258m | place: Saudi Arabia: Red Sea | collected 2011-10-15 | depth 258 m | reverse complement strand
AATTTGACAATCTCCTTGGTAATCATATAAAATGATAAAATGGATTTGAGTTATTAAATTTGAAATTTAACGGGCCCGACCGGATTTGAACCGGTGACCTAATGCTCCGCAAGCACTCACTCTATCCAAGCTGAGCCACGAGCCCAATAAGAGACTTGGAAAAATTGTTAAAAACGTTTGGAAAATCTAAGCTTCTTTTTCAGCTTTTTTTACAAAAACATAATTCATTATAACACCAGCAATAATACCACCGATTATTGGTGCTGCCCAGTAAAGCCACTGTATTTCTAACAAACCAGTATCTCCTGATACTACAGCTGGCGCAAATGATCGTGCAGGGTTCATCGAAGCCCCAGTTAATGGAATACCAACCAAGTGAAGTAAGAATACCATTCCCCCAATAGATGCTCCATAGACGCTTTTTGGTGCTTTTTTGTGAACTGCCGTCATAAAAATTACAACTACCAAAAAGAATGTAAGAATAATTTCTACCATAAATCCCGACATCACACTATTGTTAAGTAATTCACTTGGACCACCATGTCCACCCCAGAGAACCGGTTTTCCAATTTCTGGTAATATTGCAACCAAGGTTAACGTTGCAATAATACCACCAATTACTTGTGATATGATATATCCTACGCCATCAGCAATTCCAATTTTCTTTGTGATCATCATTGGTATTGTAACTGCTGGATTGATGTGTGCACCAGAAACATGACCAAATGCATAGACCATGAGCGCAATTATTCCACCATGTCCCAAAGAAATCATAATGATTGCTTCAATGGACAATCCTTCGCCAAAAGCAACCACAGCTAAAATGACGGATAATGGACCAAAGAACACCAAGCCGAATGTTGAGATTCCTTCTGCAAGCCATGCTCTTGGATTTACCATTATTCAAAACCGAATTTTATTTCCATATAAAACATGCGAGTCAAACTATACCTAAAGAATATTAAATTATAAGGTCTAATACTGGTCAAAAAATATGATTGAAGAAGGAGATTCTGTTCCAAAATTTCAACTGCCAGATTCTAATGGAAAATTGGTCAAGTCGTCTGATTTGAAAGGAAAGAAACATGTGATTTACTTTTACCCAAGGGATTTTACCCCTGGATGTACTACAGAGGCAGATGAATTTTCAAAGGATTATAATAAATTCAAAAAAGCTGGAATTGAAATTGTTGGAATTAGTAAGGATGATGTTGATTCACATAGAAAGTTTTGTGATAAAATGAAAATTCCATACATTCTACTCTCAGATGTTGACACGGAAGTTTCAAAAAAATTTGGTATTTGGGGAAAGAAAAAATTCATGGGTCGTGAATTCATGGGCATAATTAGAAGTACATTTCTGGTCAATGAAAAAGGAAAAATCTTCAAGGTTTATCCAAAAGTAAAACCAGCAGGTCATTCTAAAGAAGTGTTAGAAGCTTACGCTAACGTGTAATGAAAATAGAAGAAAAAATATTTGTTTAGAAGCCCTTTGGTAATGCGCCTTTCTTAGATGGTGCTTCAGCTACTTCTTCAACTGCTGCTTCTTCAGCTTCCTGTTGTTGTTGTTCATATCTAACTAGGTATTCTTTCTCATAGTCTTCTAGACTCTGTTTTTTTGATTTCGAACCAGAACTAGCTTCTGGCTTACTTTCCGGTTGTGGTGGTGGTGGAGGTGGTGGTGCTGTTTGTGTTGAAGCACCACCAGAAACTGATGCTGCAATTTCTGGCTGGAAAGTCTTATCACGTGGATGATAAGCAAGTCTTTGTCTAGTTGCAAAATATTTATCGCCTGGCTGTGTATAGCCTGTTACAATTGCTTTTTGATCATTCCAATTTTTTGCTGGAACATCAGGTGCATTTTGTACATGTAGACTAGCCCAATATCTATCGCTGTTAGAAGTGTAACCCGTAACTATTGGTTTTTGATCATTCCAATTTTTAGTTCCAACACTCTTCCACTGTTCATATACAGGTGGAGCAGGTGGAGCCTTTTCTTCAGGTTTTGGTGCTGGCTTTGGTGGTGGAGGTGGTGGTGTTTGTGGTGGAGGGGGTGGTGGTGGTGTTTGTGGTTTTGGTGGTGGGGGTGGTGGAGCTGAAGGTTTTGATGATGGTTTAGATATATTTGATAATTTTCTTTCTAAAGCGGCAATTTTAGATTCAAGAGCTTTCTTTGAGCTTACTCTTTTTTTTGTTGCTTTTCTAGCAGGCTTTCTTTTTGCTTTTCTAGCAGGCTTTCTTTTTGCTTTTCTAGCAGGCTTTCTAGCAGCTTTTCTAGCAGGCTTTCTAGCAGCTTTTCTAGTTCTCTTTTTAGCCTTTGCCATATTGATTTCTACCTGATATGTGCTTTATTTACATTTTGATTATGTTCAGATTGCGATTTTGATCGAATTTTTATAATAAGTTAGTGAATGAGTGATATGGATGATTTTGATGAAGAATTTCCAGATTTTGATTGGAAAAATACACCTGCATATCAACATCCAGGTGGCAAAGATTGTCCTTGTCCTAAGCATGAATACATCAGAGAGCAGATTAGATTTACTAGACAGGTAAATCAATCTGGAAATGATTCTAGAGTCACTCTAAAATTTTGTCCTGAACATTATGCTGTATACATGAATGAGGTAATACCATCTATGCCATTAAAATATAAAATTTTAACAAAAATTGCGTTGAAAATGGGGGCAATCAAAGTTTTAGTGTTAAAACACATGCAATCAGATTTGTGTTTTTACTGTAGATTTGGTTCAGGTGGTCATGGTAAGAAAAGTGAGCTTCCACCAATACCCTAAATACATGAAAAACTACATTGGGTCAATCAATAATTTTGGTTTATTTGGTGTATCATGATGACATTTTTTTTCACATAGGGGACATATTTTACGATTTAAGAAAATACATTGACATATGTGAGATTTGAAATAGCTTTCTGAAATTCTCGTATATTCTCCAGTGCCATTACAAAAAGGACATTGTGTGTCTAACAACTCAATTTTACCACGTCCCTTGCAAACAACACACGTTTTCTTGTTTCCCATGCAAGAAATCTAATTTTTGTGAATTAAAACACTTGTGTTAAAAATTTTTCCAAATTTCGCAATTAAGACAAATCCAGTTAAGCTTATACTATATTTTCTTGACAGAAATGCTATGACAATTAATGATATTCATGAATTTATAGATAGTCTAGAAAAAGCTGGCGAATTAAAGCGTGTAAAAACAGAGGTTGATACAAACTTGGAGATTGCTGAGATTTTAAGGAGAGTATCTTATACTAATGGTCCAGCAGTTCTTTTTGAAAATGTCAAAGATTATGAAATTCCAGTTTTAGGTAATGCATTTGGCTCAGTTAAAAGACTTGAGATTGGACTAGAGACCACTGAGTTTTCTGAGATTGGGCAGAGAATCACTGATATGACAAAGATGGAAATTCCATCTGGAATTTTTAACAAGATAAAAAAATTACCGGAGTTGTCCAAGATGAGCGAATCTTTTCCAAAATTAGAAAAAAGTGGTCCAGTAACTGAAATTGTTAACAAATCACCAACTTTTGACAAAATTCCGATTATAAAATCATGGCCAAAGGATGCAGGCAAATTTATCACGTTTGGTCTAGTAGCTACAAAACATCCAGAAACAGATGTACGAAATTTAGGTGTGTATAGAATTCAAATTGTTGATAATACACATGCATTGATGCATTGGCAAAAACACAAGAGAGGTGCCGCACACCATGATATGTCAAAAGAAAAAAACAATAGAACTGATGCTGCTATAATTATAGGCGGGGATCCAGCAACTGTATTTTCTGCAATAGCACCAGTGCCAGAGGGTCTTGACAAATATCTTTTTGCCGGCATTGCTAGAAAAAAAGGAATTAGCACTGTAAAGTGCAAGACAGTAGATCTAGAAGTTCCTGCAAATGCGGAAATTGTATTAGAAGGATATGTTGATGCTGCTGATGTCAGGGATGAAGGGCCATTTGGTGATCATACCGGCTACTATACACCAAAAGAACCTTTTCCAACATTTACACTAACAGGAATAATGCAACGAAAAAATCCTGTTTACCTGACCACTGTTGTAGGCAAGCCAATACTAGAGGATGCGTACATTGGAAAAGCGATTGAACGCTCCTTTTTACCGTTAGTACATTGGAAAAGCGATTGAACGCTCCTTTTTACCGTTAATCCAAATGCTTCAACCGGAAGTAATCGATTTCAGCATGCCACCTGCAGGTTGGTTTCAAGGATTAGCAATTGTATCAATTAAAAAACGATATCCTGGTCAAGCTAAAAAAATAATGATGGGGTTGTGGGGTATGGGCCAATTGGCATTAACTAAGATAATCGTAGTAGTTGATCATGATGTAAACGTACATGACATGAATGAAGTAATTTGGGCAATTACAACTAGAACTGATGCTGCACGAGATACAACTATCATAAACAATGCGCCTACTGACACATTAGATCCAGCTTCGCCCAAAGTCAATCTAGGCTCAAAATTAGGAATAGATGCTACACAAAAGACATTGGAAGAAGGGTTTGAACGCGAGGTTCAAGAACAGGTCAAAGTTGACGATGACACAAAGACTACTGTTGACTCAAAGTGGTCAAGTTATGGGCTATAATGCATACAAACAGTTTGATAAAAATTATCTCTCTCTTCAACTTGAAAACCAATCTGATGAATAGCATCAATAATTTTCTTATCAGTAAGTTCTGTTGACCGAGCTCCAGTGCACGACACAACTTCTTCACCAATTAACGTTCCACCAAAGTCATCAGCACCATATTGCAACGCTAACTGTGCCATTCCAATTCCGTTTGTAAGCCATGATGATTGAATATGTGGAATCAATCCATCAAACATAAGTCTTGAAATTGCAATCATTTTTAGAAGCTGAAATCCACCGCCACCATAGGTGATTGTTCCTTCGTCTTGCATTTGTGTATTATTTGGTTCAAAACTCCAGGGAATAAAAGCCATAAAACAATTTGTCTTTTTTTGTAGTTGAGCAATCTTTGAAAAATGTTCAGCAATATCATGATTTGTTTCAACATGACCATACATCATAGTTGCAGATGCAGGAATCCCAAGCAAATGTGCTTCTTCCATAATGCGTAACCATTCATCACTCTTAATTTTTTTTGGGCTGATAATATCTTTAACTTCGTCAGTTAAAATTTCAGCACCAGCACCGGGCAAAGATTGTAAGCCTGCTTCTTTTAATCTGGACAAGACTTCCCTTGTTGATGATCTTTCAACTTTAGCAATAGTATCTATTTCAGATGTTGATAATCCGTGGACGCCTACTTGTGGAAATTTTTTTCTAATCATACTAAATGAATCTTCATAATACTCTATTCCCAGATCCGGGTTATGACCACCCTGAATGAGTACCTGTCTGATTTTGAACATGTCCCATGCAATCTTAATTCGTGACTCTATTTCATCCAATGTTAATGTGTAAGATTCATCATGATTAGGTGGTCTGTAAAAAGCACAAAATTTACAATCAGTAACACAGACATTTGTATAATTCAGAATTATGTTGTTTACAAAAGAAGCCTTTCTTCCAAATTTTTTACGTGTTAATTCACCAGCTACCAAGCCCATGAGATAAACATCATCAGAATTAAGTAATCTAATACAGTCATCAGATTCTGGTCTTATCCCATGAAGTGAATTTTCAAGAATATATCCAATTTCAGAATCATGAATCTGCTCAGTAATTTGGCTCAATTACTGTGATATTTTTCAATTACTATTTAATTCTTAGAAATTGAACGAATGCTGCTATAATTTTTAAGTAACATGCAGAAATTATACCTTCTATGACAGGTGGTACAGAAATCAGATTAAACAGAATTTTAAGAAAAGGAAGAATGCTTTGCATTCCAATGGATCATGGCATTTCAAATGGTCCTATAGAGGGTCTTGAAAAGACGCATTCCATGATTTACAAGTGTGAAAGTCATGGTATTACTTGCGTTATTATTAACAAAGGTATTATCAAGACTCTTCCAAGACCTCCTAAGGTTGGGATTTTGGTACATTTTTCTGCTAGCACATCACTTTCCACTGCACCAAATAGAAAAATGCTTACCGGCTCTGTTAAAGAAGCATTGAGATTAGGTGCTGATGGTGTATCTTTGCACATAAACATTGGTGGAAAAGAAGAACCAGAAATGCTTGCGGATTTGGGAAATATTTCAGAACAGTGCCATGAATGGAATGTTCCATTATTAGCAATGATGTATCCAAGAGGTGAAAATATTAAAGATCCACACGATCCTGAAATAGTTGCACATAGTGCTAGAATTGGCGCTGAATGTGGTGCTGATATTGTTAAAACATTATACACTGGAGATATAGATTCATTTTCAAAAGTAGTAGAAAGTGTACCTGTGCCATTAGTAATTGCTGGTGGTCCAAAAACTAATTCAGATATGGAAATTTTACAAATGACAGAAGATGCCATGAATGCTGGAGCTAAGGGTGTAACGTATGGAAGAAACATATTTGCACATAACTCACCAGAAAAAATTGTTGAGGCTCTTGCAGGAATAATCTTCAAAAATCAATCAGCAAAAGAAGTAGCGAGTGTAATTGACGGCCAATAAACAATTAATCATCCAACCCAAAGTTGCGAAGAATCATCTTGCAAAGTTTGTCAAGAATTTAGAGGACGAAGGTGTTAAGATGATTTTTGCAGACCCAAAAAATTTAGCGAAAACAAAAATCCAAACAATTTTTCCTTCTCAAAATGCTAATTATGTAATTTTAGATAAGACTAAAACTAAAAAATCAAAAGGAAAAAAGATTGGAAGACGATTTGAAGTATTGTCAAATAAGGATATTGAAAATATACTTGATTCTGCAAAAAAGGGACTGGATTTTGTTGTAATAGAAGTAAAAGATTGGAAGATAATTCCGCTAGAGAACATAATTGCAAAATTGCATAAGATACATACCAAGATTTTCACGATTGCAAGAAATCCGAAAGAAGCAAGAAAGATGTTTTCCATTTTGGATATTGGTGTAGATGGTGTAATCTTCAATACAGGCTCAATCAACGAAGTTAGAGAAGCACTAGTCTATTTAGGCTCAAAAAGCTTTGAGCTTAGATCTGCAAAGATAATTGACATTCAAGAGGTTGGTGACGGTGAGAGAGTTTGCATAGATACTGCCTCAATGCTTAACAGGGGCGAAGGCATGCTAATTGGAAACAGGGCTAACTTTTTATTTTTAGTTCATAATGAATCAGTTGGGTCATCATTTACTTCACCTAGACCGTTTAGGGTTAATGCAGGTGCTGTACACTGTTATACGTTATCACCCGACGGTACCACAAAATATCTATCTGAATTAGAAACAGGTGTTGAAGTATTAGTATTTAATTCAAAAGGAAAAGCAAGACGTGTTACAATTGGTAGATGTAAGATAGAAAAAAGACCCATGCTTATGATTAAGGCAAAAGTTGGAGAAGAAGTTGGTGGTATTATAGCCCAGGATGCGGAGACGATTCGTTTTGTAAAATCTAATGGGCGCCTGGTGTCAGTAACACACCTAAAAAAAGGCGACTCGATACTAGTACATTCAAAGGCTGCAACCGGTAGACACTTTGGAATGGAAGTATCTGATGAGTATATCTTAGAGAAATAAGTTGCTGAAAAAACTCCAAAAAGGCTGAAACAAACTCTCACAAAAGCATTGAAAAAATCAGATTATGCAGAAATAAGATTTGATTTTCTAAACCCAAACACCGTACCAGATGCACTACAACTGATCAGGAAAGATTTGAGAAAATGTGTTTGTACGTTAAGACCGGTTTCCGAAGGAGGAAAATTTGCGGGAAGTGAAAAAAATAGAATTTCAATCATAAAGCTAATAGCAGAATATAACCCATTTTTGCTTGATATAGAATTGAATACCTTAAGTAAAAACAAAAATTTACGACGCTATCTCAAAAGTACGGGAACCGATGTACTTGTTTCTTGGCACAGTTTCAAACAAACACCAGGCATTTCTGTACTAAAAAAGAAATTAGTCCAAATGAAAAAATTTTCAAATAATATTAAAATTGTTACGATGGCAAAATCGGTTAATGATGCAACACGAGTATTATCTTTATACAAAAACAATAATACAAAATTGATTGTGTTTTCAATGGGAAATTATGGAAGAATATCACGAATACTTTGCCTGTTTCTTGGCAGCCCATACACCTATGTTTCACTAGGTAAACCGGTTGCGCCAGGACAGTTCAGTGTGGATGAAGTTAAATCAATCTTTACCAGAAGGAAATAGATGACTAGTACATATGCAGTCATAGGAGATCCTATAGATCACTCCTTGTCGCCGAATATACATAACGCCGCGTTTCGCTCGTTAAACTTAGACTCTACATATATTGCATATAGAATACCCAAAGGTGAGCTAGCTGCAGGAATAGAAGCGTTGAAAACAATAAAAATTGCAGGGTTCAATGTAACAATTCCTCACAAAATTGAAATGATCAAATACTTGGATGTACTAGATGATAATTGTAATCTAATTGGGGCAGTGAACACAGTTTCAAATTATGATGGAATTCTTAAGGGCTATAACACGGACATGACAGGATTCCTAGATCCTATAAAAAAAAGAAATTTGACAATAAAAGACTCCCAAGTAATACTTTTGGGTGCTGGTGGGGCTGCAAGAGCAATAGTTGCGGCGATGGTTAAAGAAAAAGCTGGTAAAATTACAATTGTAAACAGAACTATGGAAAATGCGGTCAAGTTGGCTGAATTTACTGAAAAAATCGGAGGTAATGCTGACATGGTTTCATTACAAAAAGCCAATGAGTTAATCGCAGATTACAAATTTATTATAAATTCAACTTCAATTGGTATGAAAAATGAACAGAGCCCTATCTCAACTGAGAATATAGGTAAAGACTCGATAGTTTACGACATAGTTTATCAGCCAATAAATACAGACCTTGTTAAAAAATCAAAAGAAAATAATGCGACTGTAATTTATGGTTATGAAATGCTTCTGAGCCAAGCTGCAAGTGCATTTAAGATTTGGCACAAAATAGAACCTCCTTATGATGTGATGAAAAAAGCATTGCTTGGAGGATTTTGATGCCTGCAGCGAAAGCCACAGTTCATGGTGCAATCTCGATTGTAAATGCTATTGCTACTGGTAAAGGAGCAACACTTGGTATTTCCAAAAATATTGATGTTATTATAGAAACCTCACAAGGTACTGGGATAACAACTGAAACAAACGGTAAATTGTTTAGATCACGTCTAATCAACAGAGTTGTTGAGAAAATAGTTCCTAAAAAAGAGCTTCAAAAGACAAAGTTGAAAATTTTGGTGGATTCTGAAGTTCCAACTGGCTATGGATTGAAAAGCTCAAGCGCAATTTCTACTGCAGTTTCACTTGGATGTGCAAAATTATTCAAACCAAGCATGAATGATTTTGACATATTACGTGCTGGTGTTGATGCATCAATTGAAACCAAAGTCAGTTTAACAGGGGCATATGATGATGCATGTGCATGCTATTATGGTGGATTCGTTACAACTGATAATTACAAAAGAAAAATTATCCATTCTGAAAAGTGTTTAGATAGTATTTCTGCTGTTGTTTTTTTACCCCGTGCAAGAAAAAGGGGAAACATAAGAAAACTTAGAACGCAAAGTGATGTTTTTGAACAAGCATGGAACCTTGCAAAAAAATCTGACTATTGGAATGCAATGATACTAAACGGATTTGCAACATCTGCTCTTCTAAATTCAGACCCAAAAATTATTTCCAAATTAGTTGAAAAAGGAGCATTAGGAGCTTCGGTTTCTGGTAATGGACCTTCGATAGCTGCAGTTGCTAAAAATGACAATCTAACAGATATAAAGAAGGTATTTTCAACACTCGAAGGTACAACTACCATATCTAAGATTAATAACAAAAAAGCTGAAGTGCATGAATTGTAAAGTAGAAAAATCAAATATTAATGGAAAGATAACCTGTCCCTCGAACAAGAGCTATACACACAGAGCAATTTTCATGGCCTCACTAGCTGATGGTAAAAGCATGATCAAAAACATTTTGAAATCTGGAGACACTATTGCCACAATTAATGCGTGCAAAAACTTTGGTGCCGAAATAAAAGAGGAAAAAAATAACCTAATAGTAGATAGCCCAGATGAATTAAAACTACAAGGCGATATTATTGATGCAGCAAATTCTGGAACAACAATCAGGATTGCAGCCGCTATTTCAACCCTAGCCGATACTAAGATAGTTTTATCTGGAGATCAAAGTCTTAACAAAAGACCAATGCAACCATTGCTTAAAGCCCTAGAATCACTTGGAGCAAAATGTAGTTCATCTAACGGAACACCACCAATATCAATTTTAGGTAAAATCAAGGGAGGAAAGGTAAAAATTCCTGGAAATATTTCAAGCCAGTTCATTTCAGCTTTGATGATTGTTGCTCCAAAATTAGAAAATGGAATGGTTCTAAATATTCAAGGTGAATTGGTTTCAAAACCTTATGTTGATGCAACAATCATGGCTATGAAGAAATTTGGTGTTAATGTAGAAGCTGAAATTCCTTATAAAAAATATATCATACACCCACAAAATTATAAATCAACAACTTTTGCTGTCCCCTCTGATTTTTCAAGTCTTGCATTATTACTTTCTGCGTCTGTGTTACTTGGAGAAAATCTTTCGATACAAATGACTATGGGTGATATGCCGCAAGCTGATGAGGCAATCATAGATATTTTAGAGAAAATGGGTGTAGTAATTACATTAGATAAAAATGTGATAAAAATAAAAACCCCAAAAAAACTTGACGGTGGAAAATTTGATTTAAATGATTCACCTGATCTTGTGCCTGCTGTTGCGATACTTGCGTTGAAAGCATCTAAACCAATCGAAATTCTTAATGTAAAACATGTAAGGTACAAGGAAACCGACAGAATTGCCATACTCGCAAGGGAACTTACAAAATTGGGAATTAAAGTTGTTGAAAAAAAAGATGGGTTGGTGCTAAAAAATTCAAAAAATTTGATAGGTGCTGATCTTAATTCAGAAAATGATCATAGATTATTCATGGCTTTTTGTATAGCCGGCATGTATGTGGGTAACTGCAGTGTATCACATCCAGAATCGGTAAAAATTTCATATCCTGACTTTATTCAGGAAATGAAAAGAATTGGCTGCAAAATTTCTCTCGATTAATAGATAATAAATTGCCAAATAAATTGTAGAGTTATATTAATCATAGATTATATTATTTTGTTGGCTGGAAGTTCAATTGGGCATAATTTAGTATTAACAAGTTTTGGGGAAAGTCATGGCAAGTGTGTAGGTGCAGTACTTGATGGATGCCCTGCAGGATTAGAATTAGACGAAAAAGATTTACAAAAAATGCTTGATTTGCGAAGACCTGGACAGTCATTAGTTTCAACACAAAGAAAAGAAGGTGATGTTGTAGAGATCCTTTCAAACAATCATTTGGAACAAAGATCATGACTCAAAAAGTTATGCTAAATTAAAAACCTCAATGAGACCAGGTCACTCTGACTATCCTGCTTACGTGAAATATAAAAAATTCAATGATCATCGTGGCGGTGGCAGATTTTCTGGGCGATTAACTGCTACATACGTGATGGGCGGCGCTATTGCAAGAAAATTGCTCAAGATTACAATTGGTGTTGAAACAAACGCATACACATGTAAAATTGGAAAGATAGGAATGAAAAATCAGGCTACCCAACAGATGCTCAAGTCAATATATGCAAACGAAGTCAGATGCCCAGAAAAGTCAATTGCAGGAAAAATGAAAAAATCTATACTTGATGCTAGGAAAAAGGGTGATTCGTTGGGAGGTGTTATTGAATCTGTAACAAACAACATTCCCATTGGATTAGGCGAACCGATTTTTAGCTCGCTGGAATCAGAACTTAGTAGAGCCGTTTATTCAATACCTGCCGTCAAAGGAGTTGAGTTTGGTTCTGGTTTTTCAGGATCTGAAAAACATGGTTCACAGAATAATGATTCTTACACATTCCGTAGGGGCAAGGTGGTTACTAAAACAAATAATGCAGGCGGTATTTTGGGCGGCATATCAAATGGAATGCCAATAGTAATGCGAGTTGCCTTCAAGCCAGCTTCATCAATTGGCAAGATTCAGGAAACAGTTGATCTCAAAACTAAGAAAAATGATTCTATAGTATCGCTAGTAATTGCGGATCAAGCATTACAGGGCGGTTTCATAAAACCAGTTATCTAAAATGTCAGATATAGAAGAACATCGAAAGAAAATTGAAGAGATAACGCTTAAGATGATCAAGCTGTTAAAAACAAGAACAGACATTGCCAAGCATATAGGAGATGCCAAAGCAAGTCTTGGCATGACTGTAACTGACGAGGAAAGAGAAGACGCGTTACGAAGCCATGTTACCAAATTATCCAAGGAAATTGACTTGGACCAATCTACAGCATTAAAATTTCTCAATTTTCTATTTAACGAGTCTGTAAAAGTACAGTCTGACAACAAGCAAACACATCTTTCGGTATTTTTGAAAGCAAAAGCGCTTGAAGAGCAGGGTAAAGAAATAATCCATCTTGAAGTTGGAGAACCAGATTTCAAGCCACCAGAAGAGGTGAAAACTGCGCTTGCAGATGTATACGACAAGGGATACGGAAAGTATGGTCCTGCAAAGGGAATTACAGAATTACGAAAGGCTTTGGCAGCACGGAAAAATCTGGAATATAGAACCAGCGTGGCCAGCATACAAAGACTGTGCATTAAATGCTGGCGTCAAAGTCAGAACAATCAAGACAACCTTAGAAACAGAATGGGAACCATCTATTGAACAAATCAACAATGCAGTAAATGAAAACACAAAGATGATTGTGATAAACTATCCAAATAACCCAACAGGGAAGTGGTGGAACCCAATGGTTGACAAAATTATCAATGCGGCAGAGGAACACGATCTCTATGTACTTAGTGACGAAATATATGAAGAATATAACAGAAGGGAAGCAGAGGTGCCTCCCAGTTGCTGGGACGTGCAACAATATGAAAAAACCATAATCACAAAGTCATTTTCCAAGTCTCATGCCATGACTGGTTATAGGATTGGATATGTAATTGCAGAGCCATCCATTATAGAAAAAATGTCAAAGTTACAAGCACTTAGTCTGACAAATGTCTCAGAGCCAATTCAATATGCTGCATTACAAGCTCTGGAGGCAGACGTATCTGGGAATACGGAAATTATAAACTCAAGATTAGAAGTTCTAGTCAAAACTGCGAGAGATATCGGTCTAGAATTCATCGAGCCAGATGGAGCAATGTACCTGTTTGCCAGGACAAAATACAAGGATTTTGATGCCACAGAATTTTCTGAAAAGATGTTAGAACATGGCGTTGCCATAGCTCCGGGCGAGGGATTTGGAGACTATAAGGAATTTTTTAGAATAACAGCCATAGACGAAACCAAGTTAATGGAAGGTATGACAATATTAGATACCGTATTGAAGGAAAGATATGAATAAAAAAATTGGCATAATTGGTGCCGGAGGAAAGATGGGCAATATGTTTGCAAATTATTTTATAAAAATGGGTTTTGAAGTTGTTGGATATGATGAAAGTAATGAGATTAAGGTAAAATCTATAACTAAAGCAAAATCTCTGATTGGTGCAGTCTTGCAAAATGACTATGTTTTTCTATGTATTCCGATAAAAAAAACTCCTGAAATAGTTAGGCTAGTTTCCAAAGAAATGAAACGAGATTCATTCCTAATAGACATATCTTCTCAAAAAGATAAAACTGCTGCTGCGCTTGGAAAAATGCCGAAAAAAATTAACCCTATCTGCATGCATCCAATGTTTGGTCCTAATACAAAAAAAATAGATGGTAAAAATATAATTATAATTCCAATTAAAGATGCAAAAAAAGAATTGAAAGAAGCAAAAATACTCTTTCCAAAATCTAATTTCGTTACAATAGATGCTACTGAACATGATAAAAAAATTGCTATAATTCTTGGACTAACTCATTTAATTAACATTGTATTTGCAAAAATAATTGCAAAGGATGATAAAACTGAGCTGACTAGGAAAATGTCTGGTTCTACATTTAAGGGTCAAAAAATAATTACTGAAAGTATACTAACGGAATCGCCAGAGTTGATCGAGTCAATAATATCAAATCCAGAAGTAAGAAAATATAATGAAGAGTTTTGGAAGGATCTAAATATGCTTAGTGCGTTAGCACAAGACAAAAAGACTGATGAAATTCAAAATTATATAAGAGCAAGCCAAGAAAAAATTTCGAAAAATATTGACTTGGATAAATCATACAAAAAATTATCTGCTATGATCGGCTGAGATACTAGGTAAAAGATTTGAATTATACAAATATTGTTACTTCATTTCTCAAAAATGATGATCAGATTCTCATTTTAAAAAGAAGTAACAAAGTTAAAAGCATGAAAAATTTGTGGGCTGGCATCAGTGGAATTATTGAAAAGGATGACATATCACCTTTGTCTAGGGCTGAAATTGAAATTTTTGAGGAGACAGGAATTAACCGAGAACAGACCAATCTTTTAAAAGAATCCCAACAAATGAAAATTATTTCAGCACAATATAAAAATCATGTATGGAATATTTTTCCATTCCTATTCAAAGTTGAAAATCCAGAAATTAAACTTAATTGGGAAAATTCGGAGTTTGAATGGATAAAGCCGTCGAACATTGTTAATTACAAAACAGTTCCAAGTTTAGATAAAATTTTATTCAATCTGTTGTAATTTTTTCTCATCAATTTCGTATTTCCTTTGTTTTGGCAACATGATATAGACACACGCACCACCACACATAGTACACGGTACATTATTTCCAGGGTGTTGGCCTGTTCGTCCGTGAATTAATGCAGCCTTTTCAGGATCTATTGATAAGGCAAGTTGTTTCTCCCAATCAAGAGTCCTTCGCGCTTCAGTCATATTCAAATCCCATTTGATTGATTTGTCTCGAAGCTTTACCAAATCACCAGCATGAGCAGCAATTCTGTATGCGATAAGTCCCTCCTTTACTTCTTCAGGAGTTGGTAATGCCAAGTGCTCAGATGGTGTTAAATAGCACAAAAGATCAACCCCCTCACTTGCTGATACTGCAGCGCCAATTGCACTCGCAATATGATCATGCCCAGATGCAACATCTGTAACCAAAGGTCCCAGAACATAATATGGTACATCTCCAATCAGTGATTTTGCCAGTATTACGTTTGCAGCAACTTCATTCAATGGGACATGACCCGGCCCTTCAATCATTACTTGAACATCTCTTTCAATCGCTCGTTTTGATAATCGTCCAATATTGATCATTTCCTGTACTTGTAATTCATCATGTGAATCCAATATAGAGCCTGGACGTAATGCGTCGCCTAGGCTAAAAGTGACATCGTATTTCTGCGCTAATTCAATCATGTAATCGTAATGAGTGATGTAAGGATTTTCCTTATCATATTTTAGCATCCATGCTGCAGTTATTGTTCCGCCCTTACTTACAACTCCGGCATATCTCTGTACTTTGAAAATTCTTTTTGCAATTTCTTTTGTAATACCAGAATGAATTGTTGTATAATCAACTCCATCTTTTATGTTATTTTCAAATGCTTTCAGGTAATCATCCTCTGTAATATCAAGAGGATTCTTGTGTTTTTCAACGCCAAAATTATATGCTTCATAAATTGGCACAGTGCCAAATGTTATAGGTGCAGCATCTAATAATGTCCTTCTGATACTGCCAACATCACCACCATCACTAAGATCCATGATTGTATCAGCATGATATTTTACAGCAACTTTGGCTTTTTCAACTTCCTCCTCAACATTGACGTTTAATGTTGAAGTGCCAATATTCACATTAACCTTAGTTTTCATACCCTTTCCAATTCCCACATTGTGAATCTTTTGAGGTCTGACGTTGTTACTTGGAATAATAATTGAACCACTTGCAATTTTTGGCAAGAGCCAATCTAGTGTAATATCTTCATCTTTTGCAACCCGTTTCATCTCGTCTGTTGCAATACCACGCCTTGCAGAGCTCATTTGAGTAGCCATAAGTGTACTAACCCTCTGGTGGATTTAAACAGTCATCAATATAGCGATCAAATTTTAAAACACGATATATCTCTCAATATAGACATGAATGTTCTTTCTATTGGTGGTTCTGACACATCTTCTGGTGCTGGAATACAAAGTGATATCAAAACATTTTCGAGATATTACGTCTATGGGTTTACAGTTGTAACTGCAATTACAAGCCAGAATACAAGAAAAATTACCTCAATTGAACCTGTTTCAGGTAAAAGCTTAAAGTCACAATTAGATTCAATTTTCTCTGATTTTCATGTTGACGCAATCAAAATTGGAATGGTTTACAATTCTCAAATAATAAAGATAATTCATTCAAAGTTAAGAAATATCAAAGTGCCAATAGTTGTCGACCCCATAATAAAATCAACTACAGGTACAATGCTTCTTAAAAAAAGTGCGATTAATGATTACAAAAAAATGATAATACCATTGGCTTATGTGATAACTCCAAACAAGTATGAATCAAAAATTTTGTCAGGAATATCAAATACAAAAAAATCTGCAAAAAAAATTCAAGCAATGGGTGCCAAATGTGTGATTATTACTGGCGCAACTTCATCAAATAGTCACATTTCGGATTTTATCGTAGAGGAAAACAGAGAATACGTAATTTCTGGGAAAAAGATTCCTATTACAAACCATGGAAGTGGATGTACATTTTCTGCATCTATCACAGCTATGCTTGGAAAGGGAGAACGTAATATTCGTATTACGGCACAGCACGCGAAGGATCATGTTTACTGGTCTATAAAAAACTCAAAAAAGATTGGAAAAGGCATCAATATAACTCATAAAGATGTTTTAAACGGAAGTAAGGAATTAGAAGATTCGATAAATTACTTTAAGCAAATCAAAAACATTTACAAAGTAATTCCAGAATGTCAGACAAACTTTGTTTTTGCTAAAAAAAATCCAAAGACCATAAAAGATGTATTAGGAGTATCTGGCCGTTTGGTAAAATCCGGTAGGGAGGTTATAACAGCTGGTGAAATTGTATATGGAGGTTCACGACATGTTGGAACTGCTGTGATTGAAGTAAACAAAAAATTCCCAGAGATTCGTTCGTGCCTTAACATAAAATACGATACAAAAATTATTTCAAAAGCAAAAAAATCAAGATTCACTGTTCTTAGTTATGATAGAAACAAGGAACCAAGAAAATCAAAACAAAAAGAAAACTCTTCTATCGCTTGGGGAATATACAATTCTCTTAAAACAAAATTGCCTGACATAATTTACCATAAAGGTGACATGGGAAAGGAGCCAATGATTCTAATCTTTGGTAAAAATCCTAAAGATGTAATAGGAAAAGTTTCAAAGTTGAGGCTATACCGTTAAAAATTATGTGATTCAACATAAATAGTGGCACAATAAGAATACAAATTCATGAAAGCTATAATTCTTGCTGGTGGTTTAGGAAAAAGACTTCGCCCTCTTACTAATAACAAACCAAAACCAATGATACCATTAGGTGGAAAACCTATCTTAGTACACGTAATCAATTGGGTAAAAAAAAATGGTATACAAGAAATTGTGTTGTGTGTAAGCTATCTACATAAGACCATAGAAGATTATTTTGGGGATGGTAAGAAATTTGGTGTAAAAATTGAGTATGCTATATCAAGTAAACCACTTGCGACAGCAGGACAGCTGAAAACAGCTGAAAAATTCATAGATGATACATTTGTTTGTGTTTATGGCGATACACTTCTTGATTTTAACTTAAAAAACATGATTAGACAACATAAGAAAAAAAAATCATTAATCACAATGAGCCTTTACGAATACAAAACCAATATCAGGTATGGAGTGATTGATACTAAAAATAACGGTAAGGTGTCAGGATGGAATGAAAAACCAGAGATCAAGGCAAAAGTCAACATGGGTTGTTATGTTATGGAGCCTGCTACACTCGGCTTTATTCCTAAAAATAGACCATTTGGAATGGATGTTGTCATAAAAAAAGCCATTTCAAAACGTAAAGATGTAAACAGCTTTCTTAGCAAAAAAGGATTCATTGATATCGGCGACAAAGAAACATATAAAAAAATAAACCTACAATACAGAAAAAAGACAGGCAAAATTTGATCGTTATGTCAGAAATTATAATTCGTGAAATTGAAGAAAATGATCTTGAGAATGGATTTCTGGAGTCTTTAGATTTTCTTAGAAAAGCTAGTAATATTGATAGAGTTAAGGCTAGGGCGATTTTAAAAAAAATAATCAATGACCCAAATCATATCATTCATGTTGCAATAGATGATAACAAAATAGTTGGTTCTACCACATTATTAATTGAACAAAAATTCATTCGTGAGGGTGGGCTGGTTGGGCATATTGAAGACGTAGTAGTAAGAAAAAATTACGAATGTAAAGGGATAGGTGTAAAACTAGTTAGATCCTTGCTAGCTTGTGCAAAGGAAAAAAATTGCTACAAGACAATTTTAGACTGCAAGGATGATGTAAAACTTTTCTATGAAAAACTTGGTTTTCGTGAAGAATCAAATGGCATGCGTTATGAACATAATTAGAAATACTTCTTTGGTCTTTTTTTGATTTTAAATAATCGTGCACCAAATATCATAATTGGTATAGATACACACATGAATAATGGGGGAGTTATATCAACTGTAAATACATGAAATTTGTTATCTAGTTGGTCTAACATTGTGTTTGCATAAAGCATACCAACTAGCAATACAATTCCTCCGGCAATTATTATTGAGCCTACTTGCTTTGAACCAAATTTTCTTGCAAGCATATATGAAGTACCAGTTAGAACCAAACCAGGTGCAACACTTATTGATATGAACTGTAAAACTTTTGCCGCAGGATCTTCAAAAAAGTCAGACGAGTCAGATTCTATCATAAAATTAAAAACTGTAATCATTTCTGCTGCAAATATAGCATACATTACAATACTACCTATTGCAATATATTTTTCCATTGCCATACGAATCAGTTTTTAGTCTGTATAAATAAACTATCTCGATTATTCTATACCAACAAGATTGGCAAGTTCCTTTCTGGACGCAGCACCTAATAACTGACCAGATTCTTCTGGCGAAGTTGTATTTAGAAACACACCATACCCACGTTCAAGACCAGACCAGGAATTTATTAAAGGATATACCTCAATATGCCAATGAATCTGCTTACTATTTTTCTTTTCAGGGGATAAATGAAACACTAGGTTATATGACAAATTTTTAATAGTTTTTGTTAATCCACCAAGAGTAGCCCTTAGTATTAACGATAAATCGTTTATCTCCTTCTGAGAAATTTTTGAGAAACTAGTGGTGTGTTTTTTAGGACAAATCCAAAATTCAAAATGATGAGATGGTGCCCAAGGACAAAATGCAATAAATCCTTCAGTTTGTAGAACTTGTCTAGAACTACCAGTTTCAGTGCTAACTATTTGACACACTGGACAAACACCTTTTTCATTTAAAATTTTATGAGAAGCCTCAGATTCCTCTTCTATAACAGGAGGAATATTTGAAAAACTAACCATATCAACGTGTGGATGATCTACAATACCTCCAGCATCTTGACCATGATTAACAACTATTGAAACATATGTAACACCTCTTTGTGTGTATAACCAGCGGAGCCTATCTTGAATAACTACTATAACGTTTGACCACTGCTCAGTATCTATAGTTGCAAGAGAATCACTATGTTTAGGAGATGCAACTACAACATAATGATAGCCATATCCAGGTTCGCTATATAATGGTCTATCACTATATGTATTTTCAGTAGAAGTTGTAACTGCAGGATTTGAGCTTTCAAACACACGAACAGACCAACCTTGTACAAAAGAATCATCACTATCCTGCAATCTTTGTAACATACCATCCTTTGAAACCAGAGACAACAATGAAGGGTTAGTCATAGATTCGTTTCCAGGACAGTATGGACATTTTTTGGAGTTATGTTTTTTGACCGAGTTGGGAGAAATGATAGATGATCGTTCAATAATGTAGTCCTTCCTTAAATTTCCCATAACAGTATCAGTTTCTTTGGAGAGTTAAAATCTTTTCAAAAGTTAGCTGTGAAAACTAATTTAGATCGCCATTTTAATTACAAACTTTAAAACAACCTTATCAAACCCATCAAATTAGGAGCTGAATAAAATAACTGATAATTTTGATCTAAAAATAATTTATGTTCTCCTAGACGGTGTTGGTGATCTACCACATCCCAATTTAGCGGGAAAAACACCACTTGACGCTGCAAACACTCCTAATCTTGATAGATTAACAAAAAATGGCACAATGGGACAAGTTATCACAGTAGGAAAAGGAATTGCG
>LUMD01000139.1_pt1 | contig 20655 bp, 23 predicted proteins | sample 729651 | NCBI WGS metagenome assembly LUMD01 (sample SAMN03860272, study PRJNA289734) | marine metagenome | biome: seawater column; feature: ocean; material: water; isolation source: Red Sea water column Station 34 - depth 258m | place: Saudi Arabia: Red Sea | collected 2011-10-15 | depth 258 m | reverse complement strand
GGCGGTTATGGTTGGTCTGGTGCTGGGTCTTGGGGTTGGAATTCCCTGGATGTTTGTAATATCAAAGCTGAAAAATGCTCAACATAGCTATATGCTAACAATCGGAATGGTCTTTATGCTATTTTTCTTAGCTACTTCATTTGGTGAGTCGGGAGCCCTAACAGCCCTTGTATTTGGATTGATGCTTGGCAAAAAGACATACTTCTCACGGCTTCTTAAAATCAAGTTTCCAGAGGATACCATAGATAACGCTTTACACAGCCAAATGACTTTTTTGGTAAGATCATTTTTCTTTGTTTTCGTAGGTTTGCTGGCAAGCTTTGCTCAAATTGAATATGTTATTTTTGGTGTTATAGCAGCACTTGCTATTTATGTTGGTAGAATAATTATCACAAAATCAGTTCTTGTCAGAGGTTTTTCTAAACTTGATAAAAAAGTAACTTCAGTTATGATTCCGCGTGGTTTGGCAGCAGCCGTATTGGCTACTTTTCCACTATCAATGGGACTTCCTAATGCTGAAGCATATCCACAAATTATCTTTTTTGTTGTCATAACATCAGTTATTATTACTACAATCGGTTTAGGTGGTGCAAAAAAAATTCCTCCTCCAGAAAGTCAAGATGGAGGTTTTGTTAAAACATAAAATAAATATGCTATACAGATACTGAGTCCTTCAATCCTTTGTAACGATTTCTAATCGTTACTTCTGTCACATTAGCTGCTTCTGCAATATCTCTTTGTGTTTTATCTTCTCCATTTTTAACGCATGCTAGATACAGTGCAGCTGCTGCAAGTCCCATAGGATCTTTACCAGCAGAGACTTCGTTTGCCTGTGCAATCTTCAAGACTTTGATAGCATACCTTTTTGTCTTTTCTAAAATTCCAATTCTGCTGGAGATACGTGATACACATTGAACAGAGTCTGTAACTGGCATTTTTAGATCTAGTTCTTTAACGAGTAGTCTATAACACCTTGCTATGTCTTTTCGTTTTATATTAGCAGCTTGTTCAACATCTTTTAGATTTCTTGGAGTTGCAGTATCCCTACACGCTGCATATAGTGCAGACGCCATCAAAGCTGAAATTGATCTTCCTCTAACCAGGCCTTTGTCCAGTGCTTTTCTATAAATGTAAGCAGCTTTTTCTATTACTGCATCAGAAATAGCAAGTTTATCTTTAAGTCTATTTAATTCACTAAATGCTTGTCTGAAATTTCGATCAACTGGTTCATGAACTTGACTTCGGCTGTCCCAAGTTCTAAGTCGCTCAATTGTACTTTTCATTGATGAAGTAAGAGGTCTGCCTGATGCATCTTTGTTGATAGGATTGATTATTGTAGCAAGTCCCATGTCATGCATTGTAAGAGATGTTGGTGCTCCAGCTCTAGCTCTATCACCATGTTCGTCTTGAGTAAAAGATCTCCATTCTGGTCCAGCTTCCTGTATTTTTTCAGATAAAACAAAACCACATTTTGAACAAAACATTTCTCCTGTATCATTATCAGTTACTAGTTTACCTTTAGCACATCTGGGGCATTTTTCTTTTGAATTTGGCGGATTTTTAACCATGATATAATTACCTGATTTAGGAAATAGATTCGCTAGTCTTTATAAACCATGTACTAAAAGATTGGGTTTGATATGAATAAATTGATGAAATTATGGTGTATTATGTAGTTGATTCATGATTATCAGAAATTTTTGTATTTAGTACCGTTGGCTTTGTTGATGCCATTTTCTTCAATCTCAGATTCATCTGGACACGGATTAGGTAATGAAATTTTACCTCCAGTCATGCTTGGCTCTAAAATGGTTGCGCTTGAAATAACATCTGACACTTGGCCTGATCCATATACAAAGGAAATTTCTTTTGTCTTATTTGAAACGGACACTGGTGTTACGGTTAAGGATGTTACATATTTTGTTATGCTAACAAAACAAAATGAAGTATTGTTTGACATAACGGGTCAAAGAGATGATGGTACATTTGTTTTAAAATTACATACAACAGAATCGGATCAAGTTTCGATTGAAAACGAAGACGCTGATTTTTTTGGCTCTCTAACTGGTGGAAACAAAATTGTTAATGTTAAAGGGAATGCGTTTGGTTCAGGAGGATTATATAATTTTAAAGTGATTATAACAACAGCAGAAAACTATTCAAATGTTCTTTCTCCACCACTTGATTTTGATGTAGGCATTTCGTTTTTAGATAAAACTTCTTACGACATTGATGATGTAAATTTTGGGCAACAGGAGCTTGATGTTATAACATATTTTGAATTGATTAATGATGATTTTAGTTACGATTCTAGCAAAAAGGCAATCAGTTACTCTATGCCGTTTGATTGGTCTGAAAAAAACATTGAACAAATTTCAGTTATGCATCAGGAGCTCATAATTCCAAAAACATTTGGTGATTTAATGGTGGAAAGCTTTTCAGCAAATGTGAACGGATTTCAAGTACAGGAAAGTGCTATAACTATTGATGATTTTTCGGCGGAAAATAGAGTTATCCATCTAATACTTTATCAGAATGATATTTTACAGCTATCAAAGAAAATACAGAGTAATTCTAACGTAATGTATTTTTCTATGATGCCAGCAATGGATGATTTGCCGTTAACTACAATGACAGAAAATGCACAGTTCAAAATTAAGTTGAGTTGGGAACCCCATAGTATAGAATCAGGTTCAAAAGCTACATTTTTGTTTGATGTTACGGATGTGTTTTTGGTAGATAGACCAGTTGCTGCAAAATATGATTTTTCAATAATTTATGATGGGGAGAAGATCTTTCAAACAAGTGGTGTTGGTGATGATTTAGGACATAATGAAATAGAGTTTGATGTTCCTGATGACGTTACGGGAGTGATAACATTACAATTTGAAAACTTGAACGGGAATGATTTGGCTGACGCATTTCTTCCAGTAGTTGTAAACAGAATTAGTGTTACTGAAGCATCAATACCCAGCTGGATTAAAAACAATGCAGGATGGTGGGCAACAGATCAAATTGACGATTCAGCGTTCCTTCAGGGAATTCAATTTCTAATCAAAGAGAAAATAATTATTATTCCTCCTACTGAAACGTCAGAATCAGCAGGATCACAGGAAGTTCCTGCGTGGATTAAAAACAATGCAGGATGGTGGGCAACAGATCAAATTGACGATTCAGCGTTCCTTCAGGGAATTCAGTACTTGGTTAAGGAAGGAATTATTATAGTTTAGGCAGTTTTTTGTATTTTGTATTAAGATCATCTTCAAAGAAGAATTTATCACCAAAAGCGGGTTTCAAATCATCTAGCCAAATTGCATTTTCATCATATTTTGCAAAGAATGGAATTCCTACCCATTCTGACTCTCTTCCTTGCAACAGTTGTAGTGCCATCACTTTCTGTCCATTAATCTCCGACACACCAAGAACGTGTACCTTGCCTGGAGTAGCTGACATGCTTGGTCCTCTAACAGTTCTTGCCAGACCACTAACTTGCCTAAATGCAGATCGAAAGATCTTTTCTGCCTTTACTAGAGGCACACCGAAATAATGCTGAGCGCCTGTATCTCTAACAACAAACATGTAGTATGGAATGCAGCCCAAAGAAACCTGCTTTTGCCACATCTCCGCCCACATGTTTGCATCATCATTTATGTGAGCCAGTAATGGTGATTGTGTTCTAATTTCAGCACCAGTCTTTCTTATGCGTTTTATTGCTTCCTTGATTGGATCCGTTGAAAGTTCAGTTATATGATTAAAGTGAGCCATTATAGCTAAATGTGTTCCGCTTTTTACTATTTTTTCAAAATTTCTCAAAGTTTCATCAGCATCTGAATCAGTTAAAAATTTGTAAGGCCAGTAAGAAATAGCTTTAGTACCAATCCTGATTGTCTTAAGGCTAGGTAATTTGGCGTCAAGCAGGGCGTCTGTATAAACAGAAAACATGCTAGCCTTCATAATCATAGGATCTCCGCCAGTAAACAAAACGTCTGATATTTCTGGATGCTCCTTCAGATACTGTACTAACTGCTCTCCTTCTCTCATTGCAAATTTCATCTCGTCCATACCAACAAACTGTGGCCATCGGAAACAGAAACTACAGTAAGCATGACATGTTTGGCTTTGGCTTGGGAAGAAAAGGCAGGTTTCATCATATTTGTGCTGCATTCCATAAAGTTTTGTTCCATCTTTTAGCTGTGGAACATTAAGCTCCATCTGACCAGCTGGATGCGGATTTAATTGTAAGCGAATGTCGTTTGCAACACGCCCAATTTCTTTTTTATCCGCCCCACTCTTCAAAGTGCTTGCCATCTTATCATAATGTTCAGGAATCAACATGCCTTTTTGAGGAAATGTTAGAACATACATGGGATCATTTGGAATATTATTCCAGTCAATAAGTTGCTCAACAACATAATTATTCGTCTTAAAAGGAAGTACATTACCAACAACTTCCATCACAAATTTGGCTTCCTCTGACATTTGTTCGATTTGTGGGATTGTACGAAAATTGATCAGGGTATAAGATTTAATCGAGGTAGTTTCGTTTACTGACCAAACTGCTTGTTGTTCTGTCATTACTTAATTTATCATACAACATTGTTAAATCTTAGCAAAAAATGGCAAAATAGGCACGAATTTTTATTTTCTAGGCATGTGAATTTACAAAAAATTTTGATAGTTCCTTGAATAACTACTGACTGATTGGTATAATTCCGACATTCAGCCTTATTTTTCATTAGTGAACAGGGGAGATGGCAGAAGAGCTTAGTGAATTTTCGGCAGGAGAGTTTCAAACTGTTTCAGAGCTGTTAGCATCTTCATCCGATCTACAATATCTGATGTGTATACTTATTGGAGGTTTAATTGCAATTGCAGTTGGATACCATAGTTTTGGCAAATGGATGTACGGTAAAGAGTTCAGTTATACGCGCCCACACGTATCAAGATTTGCCCGTACTGCAATGTTGGCTTTTTTTGCAATTGGATTAGTTACTTCAATTAATGTATACATACAGTTTTCCGGGCTTTGGTTTGGGGAAGATGATGTCACTTGGCAGGGAGAGGCAATCCAAACATTTGCAAAGATCCTAAATACAATTAACATACTTGTCATTGGATACACGGTTTCCCAGCTAATACCGATTGCACTGAATATGGCAGAAAAAGCAAAACTCGAAAAAGAAGACTTTGAAAAATGGAAGGACATGAAGGGTTTTAAAGACGATGAGGATGGTTTGTTCCATAAAATTTTCAAATGGATTCCGCCAAAAACTCCTCCCGAGGATCTTACAAATGAAGAGTTTGAAAAAAATCTGCAAACAAAAGAAGGACTAAACTTTTTGGAAAATTATCGAACAAGTAAGGGTGTTACAATAGGAAGTTATGAAAAACTAGTGAAGAATCCTGATGAAGAATGGCAAAAGGCGGAGAGGAAAAAATATGAAAAATATCTCAATGACTGTCTGAATGGAAATAACCAAACAGGGAGGAAGCTTATGCTTGGTACAAAACCTCAAGAAATCTATCCCATTGATGTATGGAGAGAAGAAAAAAGACAACGTGGATACGATCCAATACTTCCTGCTTCAAAACCGGCAGGCCATGCAGAGTTACAGGAAGAGCGTGTTCCAAAATCAGCTAAGCAAGTTCTTCCTATTGGAATTTTTGTTGCCACTGTTATTGGTGTGGTTGGATGGTGGGGTGTTGATCTTTTTGTCTTGGCTACGGCGACTGGTGGCATGGCATTGGGAGTTGGATTAGCGCTAAAAGAAACATTGGAAAATTATTTTGCATATATTTTGATTAGAAAAGATAAAGTGTTTACTGAAGGAGACCGAGTTCAATTAGAAAGTGGTTATAATGGATATGTGCACAGAATAACTCCTAGAGTGACATATATCAGACATGCACTTAATGAATCACTAGCAATTATTCCCACACGGCAGCTGGTTACTGCAGAGATGGTTAATTTTACAAAGGAAATTAATTTGGTACCTGCTGTTGTTGATGTTGGTGTATCCTATCTTAATGATCCAAAACAAGTTGCGTCAATTTTAGTAAAGGTAGGACAACGTACACTTGTTGAGGTAAAAGATTCAAAGGGTAATCATGTTGCCGTGCAAAAGCGCTGTCCTTATCTTGACCAAAATAAGCCAAGCTGTGGTTGTGATAGGGATATTCATGTTGACATAGAACAGCCTACCGTACGGTTTAACAAATTCAATGACTCCTCTCTTGATTTTTCCGTTTGGATTTATGTTAGCTCGTATGGAGCACAGTTCAAAGTCAAGAGTGCGATGCGCCTCATAATGTATGAGGAATTTAAAAAATATGATATTAGAATACCATGGCCAATTAGAACAGTTTACCAGGGCGATGAAAAGAGGGAAGCACAAGAAATTGCAGAATATGAAAGCAAACGCAAACAAGTCATGGATGAATTTGGGATTGGTGATTTGGCTCGTGGAGAAGGCGATTAGTATTTCTGAAGACTTAAGAATCTGTTTTATTTCGTTGAAATGTTGGTTAAATTTGCTGTTATTGGAGGAAATGCGTCTAAAGATCTAGCAAAACGAATTGCAAGAAAACTAAAGGCTACATATGTAGAAACACAAACAAAGATTTTCCCAGATGGTGAAAGTAAGATTACATGTGGACGTATCCCAAAAAGAAGCATCATAATAGTAGTTCAATCCACATATCCCCCGGTTGATACAAATCTCCTGCAAGCACTATCAATAATTTCTCAGGTTAGAAAAGCATCCTCAAAGATCTATGCAATAATACCCTACATGGGTTATGCAAGACAAGACAAACAGTTTCTAAACGGAGAAGTGGTTACTATGTCAATAGTTGCAAAGATGCTCCAAGTAGCGGGTGCGAAAAAAGCCTTTGTTGTAGATATACACAGCAAAGCAGCATTAAATCACTTTAAAATTCCTGCTGCAAATATTTCTGCCATTCCAGAACTTGCTAAATATTTCAAAAAGTTGAAATTGAAAAATCCGTTAGTTGTATCCCCTGATATTGGTGGTTATTTAAGAGCAAAAAAATTTGCCGGTTTGTTAAACATTGACTTTGTCGCATTAAAAAAATTTAGGAATAGAAAGACTGGAAAAGTTCAGATTAAATCTTCCAAAGTGGATGTTTATGGAAGAGATTTGCTTTTGGTTGATGATATAATAAGTACTGGTAGTAGTATTATCAAGGCTACTCAGTTTCTAAAGAAACAAAAATGTAGACGGGTTTTTGTGGCATGTACACATGGACTATTTGTGGGAGATGCAGAAAGTAAAATCAAAAAAGCTGGGGTATCACAAATCATAAGTACCAACACTATTCCCAGAACTACTTCAAAAGTTGATATATCTAGAATAATAGCTGAAGCAATTTAATAAAATGATGAAACTTGTCTTTTTGGGAACAGGGGGTGCACAGCCTACACTAGAACGGTCTACTACATGCATTTGTTTGGTAAGAGATGGGGAAATCTTGATGTTTGACGCAGGTGAAGGTGCGCAAATTTCATATCTAAAATCAGGTCTTGGCTGGAATAAAAAAATGAAAATTTTTGTTACGCATCTACATGGGGATCATTGTATTGGAATTTTAGGATTCTTACAGACAATGACTTTGCAAAATAGAACAGAGCCCATTGAGATTTATGGTCCTGAAGGTATTGAAGAGTTTATTGCCGCTAACACAAAAGTTATGAATTTTGGGTTATCATTTCCAGTCTTAATAACAGCAATAAATGAAGGGCTTGTTGTAAGTGAGGAAAAATATGAAGTATACGCTTGTGAAGCGGAACATTCTGTGCCAACATTTTCTTTTCTTTTCCAGGAAAAAGAAAAACCGGGAACGTTCTACCCTGAAAAGGCTACTACTCTCGGTATTCCAAAGGGAGAGTTATGGCACAAGTTACAACAAGGAAAAGAAGTTGTAGTCAAAAATAAATCAATAAAACCTTCCGAGGTTATGGGACCAAATGTACCTGGAAAAAAGATTGGCATATCTGGTGATACCAGACCAACAAAGAAATTAGAAGTGTTTTTTAAAAATTGTGACTATTTGGTTTTTGACTCTACATTTTCAGATGAGCTGAAAGAAAAAGCAGTCGAGTCTTGTCACTCTACCGCAAAGGAGGCTGCTACTTTTGCAAAAAACGCAAGTGTTTCAAATTTGGTTTTAACTCACTTTTCTGCTAGATACAAAAATGAGAATGTTTTGGTGGATGAAGCAAAGACGATTCATAATTCTGTTATAGCAGCTAATGATCAATTAAGAGTGGAAATAGAGTAATTATTCAGCGTCAGATACAAGCCAATCTATTACATCTTCAATGTTTTTAGAATGTAATACTATTTTTATCGGACCCAAAGGTGATTCATCTGCTTCTTCGCAAAGAGCTGCAATGTTTGCAAAGGCTGCCTGTTTGTTAAGGTAAAACCAGGTTGAGTCTTTTGTCATGTTACGCATTAGATGACGGCGATATGCACTTTTACTCCTTCTTGAACGCATGGTCTCATAGATCTTTGTCAAGGATTCATAGTTGCTTGAATTTGCAACCAAAGAATCACCAGTTATCTTTTCATCCATGCCGATTAGAATATTTGATAATGATGTTCGAACTTTCTCTATATCCTCTGATGCATTTATGGTACAATAAGCGGATACTTTACAATCTACGTCTAAGAATCTCAACTACCAATCCATTTTTCAATTACCTTGTATGCCCGTTCAGTAAGTCCGTTTAGTGTAATGTCACTATTAACAATGGTTTCGTCTGCTATTGCTATAGATTCACCAATTCCGACACCAAGCTCTCTGTTATCACGTTCTTCAAATTTTTCTCTTGTTTCAGGATCATCTGAACGTCCACGAGCACTCAAAAATTTATAGCGAGTATCAGCAGATGCTTCTATCGATAACAGTTTTACAGATCCAACATTTTTTAAAACTTCAATCTCTGCAGTGGATCGTACACCATCTATAATAATTATTTTAGATTCAGAATTTTTTATTGGTTCCGTAAGTAGTTCGGCAATTGCCCCAGGTCCATTTTTCTCACGTAGTTCTAACATCAACTTTCCCAAGTTGTCTCCGGATGGTTCTAGGTTGCGTCTTTTTGCCTCAGCACGTACACCATCACCTAAATTCAAAGCTTCAATACCTTTTGCCTTCAATGCAGATACAATGGTTGATTTACCAGATCCAGGCATACCAGTTAGACAGACTATTAGCTTTGCCAAGATAGAATTATTTAGCAACTCAAGTCTATGAAGCTACCGGAATGCGAATTTTTATTGCAATTGAAGTAAATGATCAAAATGTTTTAAATTCTATTCACAAAGCTCAGTCTGAATTAAACATCAAAGCTAAGCCAGTAGAACTTCATAACATGCATTTCACTGTACAGTTTTTAGGGGAAGTTTCAGAGGAAATGATAGGAAAAATTTCTGGCGCGCTTGATAGCTTGGAATTTTCTCCGTTTTCGATAAGTTTCGCTGGTATTGGAGTTTTTCCCAAACCTAGTTTTCCACGGATAATTTGGATTGGAACTAATGATGGCGTCAATGATCTTGAAAAACTGGCAGAAATGATACGTTCAAAGATGTCACATCTTAATTTTAGTCCAGATAAAAAATTTAAGCCACATGTAACCATATTCAGAGTAAAAAACAAGATTGAAGGCATATCAAACAAATTGGAAAAATTTTCATCGCATTATTTTGGAAAGCAAATAATCTCTGAAATTAAATTAAAGAAAAGTGAACTTACGCCTAACGGTCCAATTTATACAGATCTGTTGGTTGTGAAAGGAAAGCAATGAACTCAATCTTAAACTATGCAAAAAAAGAAGCAACCCCACCAAAAAAATTGCAGGAAAAAAAACAACATGTCGCCAAAAAAGTCTGTGAGTTGGTAGGTCGATGTATAGAAAAACATACTCAAGTAGTTGGTTTTGAGCTAGGCGGTTCGTATGCTAAGGGTACATGGTTACCAGAAAAAGCTGACATCGATATTTTTGTTAAATTCAACAAGAAAACATCTGAAAAGGATTTTAGAAATATTGGGACAAAGATAGGTTTTCAGTCTTTAAAGAAACATAAGCCGTATACTAGACATGCAGAGCACCCATTTGTAGAGGCAGTGATTGATGGAACTAGAGTAAACATTGTTCCATGTTATGATGTAAACAGGGGGGAATGGCAAAGTGCTACGGATAGATCCATATATCATACAAAATTCATGTCACAAAAATTATCTGACTCGTTGAAGGGGGAAGTGAGAATTCTCAAGAAGTTTTTTCTTCACATCGATGTTTATGGAGCTGAGATAGCAAAAGAGGGTTTTAGTGGATATGTCTCAGAGGTACTAATTTCCTACTTTGGTAGCTTTAAAAAAACAATAAAGAAAATCTCAGAGTTAAAGAAGGGACAAGTTATTGGGAAATCTACAAAAAAATTTGATTCGCCCATTGTGATCATTGACCCAGTTGATAATAATAGAAATCTCGGAACTGCAATTTCAATGGATAATTTAGGAAAATTTGTTTTAGCAAGTAGAGCATTTTTGAAGAAACCATCTAAGAAATTTTTTAAAAAGCCTGTTTCTAAGTGTGTTATGAAAAATAATGATAAAATAGTTGTAGTACAATTCAGGTTTAAGGATAGAAGTGATGATATTATCTGGGGCCAAATTAAACGTGCGTCAAATGCATTAAAAACTCAATTAGAGTTGGGTGGATTTGTTGTTTTGAGAAATTCGTCGGTTAAGGATAAAAAATCTAATGCGGCGTTGATATTTTTATTACATGCAAAAAAAATTGAAAATAGTTTGGTTCGAAATGGTCCAGAAATATCTAGTAAAGAACACTGTGAAAAGTTTATTTCAGCAAATCTAAAAAAAAGTCAGATTATGTGGATTAACGAGGAAGGCAAAATACAATCTTTGCAGAAACGAAAACATGATGATGTAAAATTATTTTTGCGAGATATTTTGAAAAATGATCTAAAAAATTCTGGTATACCAAATGGGCTTGAGAAAGATTTCAAAAAAGGTGTAAAAATTATTGATGCAAGTAAGGTCTCAACAAAATCCATTAAAGAGGCAATTGCAAACATTGCCGTAACAGATGAAACAATCTTTCGTTAAAATTAGTAAAATAACTGAACCGCCTTATTCAAACATCTTGGTTTACCCGAAGGGGACCAGGGCACAGATAAAATCACGAATAAAAGAATTGAAGGCACTTGGTGTAGAGAGTATTTCATTTCAAGGTGAATTGCAAATAGGCACTATTAGCATACTAGGCAAGGGATACGTAGGAATCGTGGTCTTGGGTAAATTAGGAAGAAAAAAAGTTGCTGTCAAAATCAGACGGAATGATTCACCAAGAAAAAATTTGAAAAAAGAGGCCCAATTACTTCAAATAACAAACCGTTGTGGTGTCGGACCAAAATTAATAGATTTTAGTAAAAATTTTCTTGTGATGGAGTATTTGGAAGGTGAAAAAATTGGTAAGTGGATCTATAATTTGAAATCGAAGAGGAATTCTTCTCAAATTAAGATAGTTATTAAAAAAGTTCTTGAAGATTGCTACAAGCTAGACATGATTGGTTTGGATCATGGAGAATTAAGTAGAATGCCAAAACATGTGATTATTGGTAAGAAAATTACCATTATCGATTTTGAAAGCTCTAGTGTGGAACGAAGGGTTTCAAATGTTACATCTGCAACTCAGGCATTTTTCATAGGTTCTGGAATTTCAAAAGATATAAAACATATTTGGAAAGTTCCTAACAAGACGAAAATCATTTCTGTCCTGCGTAGATATAAACAAAATCTAAGTGTGGAGAGTTTTGAAAGTTTACTAAAGGTATTGAAGATCTAATGGGATCGGCAGGATTTGAACCTGCGACCTCCAGCACCCCAGGCTGGCATCATAACCAATCTAGACGACGACCCCTATTTTATGCACAAATTGTGAAATTATTAAACCGTCGGATGTAACCATAAAGAAAAAGTTAATGTTCTTGTGTAGTTGGTCTTACAAGAACTTCATTTACATTCATGTGTTCTGGTGATTGTACGGCAAACAAAATTGCGTTTGCAATATCATCCGCTTGTAGTCCCTGCATATTTTTTGCGTTTTCAAGAAAGCCTTTCAATGCATCATCGGTAATTGTATTCAGTAATTCAGTGAATACTACTCCGGGTTCTATACATGTGACCCGAATGTTTGAACGAACGCTAAGCTCTTGTCTTAACCCTTCACTAAAAGCAGTAATAGCGTGTTTTGTAGCACAATAAACGCTACCGGCAGGAAATACAATTCTTCCTGCCACCGATGAGATATTAACTATATGACCTGACTTTTTTTCCTTCATATGAGAAACGACTCCAGCTGTCATAAAGAGCACGCCCTTTATGTTGACATCAATCATCTGTTCCCATTCATCAACCTTGAGGCTTTTCACAAAGCTTAGAGGCATCAAACCTGCGTTATTCACCAAAATATCGACTGAACTCCATTTTTTCATTGCATGATCAACAAAAGCATTACAATCATCTTTTTTGGTAACATCAAGCTTTTCAGAGAAAACTTCGCCTCCATTTTTTTGAATCTTGTTTTCCAACTCTGCCAGTTTGTCAGTTCGTCTAGCACCTATTGCAACTTTTGCCCCAGCCTTGGATAATGCTAGTGCTGTTGCATAACCAATACCGCTGCTTGCTCCCGTAATAATAGCAACTTTGCCTTCTAACGACATTATCGATAATTCCAATAAACATCGTAAATGTGTTTTTAAAATATGGTAGCTAATTTATTAGGAAAAAACAAAAAACCTAGTTATGCTGCAAGAAAAGTGTGCGTATTGTGGAGATATGACAGACATGCCTTTTGAGTGCAATTACTGTAAGGATCCGTTTTGTTCAGAACATAGACTTCCAGAAGACCATCGATGTGTTAAGCTTACACAGATTAGAACAAAGAAATTTGGTGAGCGAAAGATAATTCGTGATGGTGGTACGGGCAAGCGCAAGACTTTCAGAAGAATGTTGGGACGGTTTGGTTAATTAACTAACCTGCTAGTAATTCGACTTTTTTGGATCAATTTTTGAACGCCTTGCTTGATAGAACAATGCGCCAGCCAAGGCAAGCAAGCAAAGTGCCGTAAGTACATGAGGAGTAATTACTGTCATATATCCAATGGCAAAAGCCACCATCATAATCCCTTGCACTGTTAGTTTAATCCATGAGGGCGTCTTAATCGCCCTGCAAATCATTTCGATTACAAAAAGCACTGCCACTGGAATTATGGTAAGAATTAGAAAATCTATAATATCTACGTCAAGGTGTGACATGTCTAAGTCTAAAACTGTAGGTTATAATTTCTATTGGTCGTTAGATCCTAATAATTCAGATTTGCCGTTAAATATTCCAGAAAGGATCGTGTCTTTTCTTTCTTCCATTTCCTTTTGCGAGTCGAGAATATATTTTTCTGCATCAAGTAACGAGGAATAATTGGAGCTGGTCAAAGACGCCTTTTCCAATCTCAGTTTTAAGAGAAACGATGTTAGCTCAGTTACCATGTCTAACAATGTGTTTTTAATTTTTGCGTCAATCCCATCATATTCTTTGCTTTTTAAATCTCCAATGAATTTTGAAATTGAGTTGTAAAGATTTGAATCGAGTTTTTGTAATCCATCATTTTCAGATTCTTGCAAAACAAGCAATTGGATATATGTAACATCGATTTTATTTTCTTCTGACATTGAAATATACCTGACAATCCTTAAATGACTGGGGTTATTTTTGTTCTGTTGAAGATAGTAAATTGCCATATAAAGTCATAGGCGGAAAACCAACACAAACCCAATATTCTGCTGATGAAGTTTTTACCATGCTGAAGCGTGATGAAATAAAATTTATTGATTTACAGTTTACCAGCCTTCCTGGCCGCTTTCATCATACTACTATATCATCGATCACATTTACAAAAGACCAAATGCAGGATGGGCTCCCCAAACTTGATGGTTCTTCCATTGTTGGATTTACTAGTATTGATGATTCTGATCTGATACTCAAGCCTGATCCTAACACGTTTGCAGTGATTCCATGGATGACTGATAATAAATCTGCAAGAATGTTGTGTGATATCTACCGTGGAGCTAATAGAGGTAGATTGGAAACTGATCCAAGAGGTATATGCCAGAAAGCCGAGGAATATTTGGAGACGGAAGGATTTGATAATAGTTTTTGGGGACCAGAAGTGGAATTCTTTGTTTTTGACAAGATTCATTGGGATGTATTAACTCCCTACAAGGGTCAATCTTACTCAATTGAATCAAAGGAGGCGCCTTGGAGTCAAGAGGGAACTGGATATCCAATGGGATTACAGGAAGGCTACTATCCAAGTACACGGAATTTTATGTGATAATCATCACCATGAGGTTGCTACAGCTGGCCAATGTGAAATCGATATCAATTATGATAGAATGACTAATGCCGCAGATAGTGCCCAATCTTACAAATATGTCATACGTAATATTGCCAAGAAACATGGAAAAATTGCCACTATGATGCCAAAACCGATCTCAATGGATTCTGGTTCCGGTATGCATACCAATGTTAGCCTTTGGAAGTCAGGAAAGAATACATTTTATGATAAAGATGATGTGGATGAGCTAAGCCAGACAGGGCGCTATTTTTGTGGTGGGATTATGGATCATGCAAAGGGATTAACTGCAATCACTAATCCAACAACCAATTCATATCACAGACTTGTGCCAGGATATGAAGCACCGGTTTACATTGCATGGAGTACCGCCAACAGATCTGCAACAATAAGAATTCCAGGCCACTTTAAAGGAGAAAAATATTCTCATTTGAAAAGATTGGAGTACAGGGTTCCTGATCCATCGTCTAATCCGTATCTTGTGTTTTCTGCGGTTTTATCTGCTGGACTTGATGGGATAAAGAAGAAAACAGATCCTGGGGATCCAATTCATGAAGACATATACAAAATGTCTAGAACAGAAAGAAAAAAGAAAGGTATTGGAGTTTTGCCGGCTAATTTGGGTGTGGCTTTAGACGAACTTGAAAGTGATAAAAGTTTTCTAAATCCAATTTTTTCAGATTCTGTAGTTAGTAAAATTATTGAATTAGAGAGAAAAGATCAGCGTGAGATTTCAATCCGACCTCATCCCCATGAATTTTACTTGTACTTTGATGTCTAAACGATTGCTCATTCAGGTGTACCTGCAATTGATAATATAAGCGCTAGTGAGACCGAGATCAATACAAGCCCTAAACTAGTAACCGCCGCCCGATTTTTGTTTGATGTTGTGCCTTTGTACACAAGTATTGCCCCAACAAGTCCTAGAAATAACATTGCGGTGCCCATGATAACGTTGTTTAGATTTTGTTCTGCCGGGTTCTCTGTAATAAGTGGGAAAAAAACGCCCGAGAGTAACACAAAAAATGCTACCAGATAGATATATCGTGGAATCTGTGAAAGGATTGGTTTTTCTTTAAAGGTTTGAGTGCTTTCTTGTTCTTCATTTTCTCTAGTTTGTTGAAGATTTTTGGAGTTAGTTTCTTGTTGTGTTGGTTTCTTGAATAAACTAAATTTTTTCTGAAATTTTTTTTCTGTATGTTGAACATTTTCAGTTATCTTTTCCTGTTGTGTACCAGGGTCTTCAATTGATGGCTCAACACTTTGTAGTTCTTCAGCTTTTCGGCGCTCTTCAGCTTCAGCCTTTCTCCTCTCCTTTCTTCTTCTAATACGTGACCACTTCGTCATTTAAATTCACTAAAAAGTAGTTGGTTTTACAAATAAAAATCACATCATTCCGCCCATGTCAGGCATTCCACCCATTCCAGGTGGCATTCCTCCCATTCCACCCATTCCAGGTGGCATTCCTCCTTCTGCACCAGGTGGTGGACCTGCTGACTTGGCAGTTGCAATCACATCATCAATACGTAAAATCATACAAGCCGCCTCAGTAGCTGCAGAAATAATCTGATTTTTGACTGCTAATGGTTCAACAATATTGCTTGATTTCAAATCAGCTACTTGCCCCTTCATAACATCTATTCCAGTCCATTTATTGCCTTTCAGCTGTTTTGAGCGAAGTACTGCAAGTGTATCAATTGGATCCATTCCTGCATTTTCGCTAAGTGCAAGTGGAACTGCTTCTAAAGCCTCAGCAAACTTTTCTGCTGCAAGCTGTTCTCTACCTTCTAGTGACTTTGCCCAGCTTGTAATTTGAGTTGCTGCAAATGTTTCTGGTGCTCCGCCTCCAGCTACAATTGATGGTAACTCCATCACGTCTTTAACTACCATTATAGCATCATGGACTGCTCTTTCAACTTCATCAACAACTCTTTGTGATCCAGCTCGTAACAAAATAGTAACAGATTTTGGGTGTTTGCAGCCTTCAACAAAGACCCATCTATCTTCTTCTACTTTTCTTTCCTCTACCAAATCAGCTGCTCCTAAATCTTTTTCAGATAAATCGTCAAGGTTAGTTACAATTCTCGCACCGGAAGCCTTAGCAAGTTTTGTTAAATCACTTTCCTTTATTCTTCGCACAGATAGTATTCCTGCTTTAGCTAAATAATGCTGTGACATATCATCAATTCCTTTTTGACAAAAGAGCACTGTGGCACCAACACTAGTAATTTTATTAACCATAGTTTTCAGCATTTTATTTTCCTCGTCAAGAAATGTTTTCATTTGTTCTGGAGTTGAGATGTTTATCTTAGCGTCGATTTCTGTCTTTTCGATTTCTAACGCAGTATTAATGAGAGCAATTTTAGAGTTGGTTACTTTTTTTGGCATTCCAGAATGGACAATTTCCTTGTCAAGAACAATTCCTTGAAGAATTGAAGAGTCTGAAATAGAGCCTCCTGCTTTTTTTTCTACTTTAATGTCATCCACGTCAACAGTATAATTCTCGCCGTCTTTTACAGATGCTGCTAATACAGCTTGCACTACAATGTCAGCTAGTTTATCAGATTCTTTTCGAACTAGTTTTGTTTGCATGGATGTATTTGCAATTTTTAATAATGTTGGTTTATCGTTAGCAACAACTTGTTCAGATATCTCTTTGAGATATTGTTTAGCTTTCTTTCCCGCTTTCTTGTAACCATCAACAATAACTGTAGGATGAACATCTTGCAGGACTAGTGATTCTGCTTGTTCTAATAGAGCACCAGCGAGTACTACTACTGAGGTAGTGCCATCACCAACTTCGTTATCTGTTGATTTAGAAATCTCAACAAGCATCTTTGCCGCTGGGTGTTGAACATCAATTTCCTTTAGAATAGTAGCTCCGTCATTTGTAATTGTAACATCTCCTAAAGAATCAACAAGCATCTTATCCATTCCTCGTGGACCTAAACTCGTGCGTACAATTTCAGCGATGACTTTAGCTGCAGAAATGTTGTTTTTCTGAGCTTCTCTACCCTTTGTTTGGGATGCTCCGTCCTTAAGTAAAACAACAGGCATATTCGCTGATGTTGCTTGTGCTGTCATATTAGAAAAAATGCCCAATTCCCTATTTTATACCTTGTTTACTAATACTCAGTCAATCGGTATTTTTTAATTGGGAAAACTGATGTATACGGTATGACAGGTAATTCTTCAAACAGAGAAGCTTATGATGAAGTTTTTTCAAGTTTGGAAAAACACAACAAATGGTTTGAAAACTCGATTCCGTTAATAGCAAGTGAAAATATCCCAAGCCCGGCTGTTAGGGAGGCTATAATTTCTGATTTTGGTAACAGATACGCCGAGGGCTGGCCTGGAGAGCGTGTTTATGCTGGCTGTACCTACATTGATGAGGTAGAAATACAATGTATGGATCTTGCAAAGAAACTGTTCAAAGCTGAGTTTGCAGATGTCAGACCGATTTCAGGTGTTGTTGCCAACTTGGCAGTTTACTCAGCATTTTCAAATCCTGGCGATGTTATGATGGCGCCATCAATTCCAGCTGGTGGCCATATTTCTCATGGCAAAAAAGAGCACTTTGGAACCGCTGGTTTTGTCCATGGATTGGAAATCGAGTTTTTCGCATTTGACTCCGATGAAATGAATCTTGACGTTGATAAAACAAAGGCTAAAGTTGAAGATCTGGAAAAGCAAGGGAGGCTCCCAAAAATAGCCATGTTTGGTGGCTCGGTGTTTTTGTTTCCTCATCCCGTTAAAGAACTGGTTGATTTTCTGAAGGGTTATGACATACACATCAATTATGATGCGGCTCATGTTGCTGGATTGATAGCCGGCTGTGAATTTCAGGATCCGCTAAGGGAAGGTGTTGATACTATGACAATGAGTACTCATAAGACGTTGTTTGGCCCTCAAGGTGGGCTTATCTTGGCTTTTGAGAAAAATGCTGATCTTATCAAAAAAGCGACTTTCCCAGGACTTACAAGCTCTCATCACATACACCATATGGCTGCAAAGGCAGTAACATTTGCTGAGGCCTTAGAGTTTGGAAAAGACTATGCAAGCCAAACAATCAAAAATGCAAAAGCCTTAGCTGTGGCACTAAACGATTCAGGCTTCAAAGTTTTAGGCGAAAAGAAGGGTTTTACACAATCACACCAAACTGTTGTGAATGTGCTAGATTATGGCAATGGTGGAAAGATTGAGGCTAATTTGGAAAAGGCAAACATCATTGTAAACCGTCAGCTGATTCCGGGCGACCTTAAGGCCAAAAGGAACTATATGCAGCCTGGCGGAATTCGGCTTGGAAGCTCCGAGGTTACACGCCTGGGAATGAAAGAATCAGAGATGCAACAGATTGCATCATTCATCAAGCAGATAGTTATTGATAAAAAAGACGCGAAGGAGATTGCGGATCAAGTTACAGAATTTCGAAAGAAATATCAAAAAACCGAGTATTGTTTTGACAATAAGCTTGGAGCCTACGAATACGTAAAACTACGATGATTGGTTGATCAAAGATGGAAACCGACGTTATCATTCAGTTTGGTATTTTCTTCTTTTGTATTGCTTTACTGACTTTTTGGTTTAAGAAAAGATGGAAGAAAAAGCCAGAGGCGAAAGTCAGCTCCTACCCCGCAAATGAGGTTAGAGGAAAGTGGAAGAAGTTGAAAGGTAGGTCCGATGACGAAGACAGGATTGGAGGAAAGTGGACAGCAGAGCCGCTCGAACCGGAACCGCCTGAGCGATCAAAAGAGCCTGAACCGGAACCGCCTGAGCGATCAAAAGAGCCTAAAGGATAGCGACTTTTAGGCACAAATGATCCATTTTATCACAAAGTATGTTGTCTACAAAGTATGGGATTTTTTGGCGGAAATGACAGCAGCCAAACAAAATGTAAAAAGTGTGATCTAGAGTTTTCCTCACATGAACGCCTAGAGCGACATACGGAGAAGGCACACCCCAAATCGTCAAAGAGTCAGGTCAAGAAAGAAACCTGGGGAAGTATCAGAACAAAAAACAGGAAAAACCGAAATGTTGGTGCTGGTTGAAATAGCTTATTCTAGAATAGTGAAATTTATTATCCGAAACAAAAACCAGAATTTGATTGAAGCCAATCATGATGGATGATGATGAGGACGACCAGAATGGGACTGGTTAAAGAAAAAAAGCTAATGCTGGCATATGAGCAATAAATTAAGCGAATTACGTGAGTTGAAGGAAATGTACGAAATTCGGCTTAAGTCCAATAATGTAGACAAAAGTCTGAAAAACCACTATCAAACCATGCTGGATACGATCAATGAGAAAATTGAGAAGAATCAGATTTTTCGAAGATACTTCAATGGAAGGCTAGAGAAGATAGAGATCTGCCCCAGCTGCGACAAGGAGATGTCATCGCATGACAAGGATCAGGCTCTTCAATGCATGCGCAGATTTGTCGATAAAGGTAGTTAAGCATTACTTAATGTAATATTATAAAAGTTCATAAATACTTAATATTATTAGTATGTATGAAAATATACGTAGAAACACCAGTCAAGGTAAAGAAAGGCGATTTCCTTGTTGTTGACGATGTTCAGGAGAAAGGCTGCCATTGTGGAACAAGAAAATACGTGGTTCAGCTGGTGAAAAAAGGAGGATCTCTCGCTCAAGAACTTGCTGAGGATGTCCAAACCAGTTGTTATGTGTAATTTAGAATGATTTTACGGCATTTTAGGCACGAAAATCAGTCATTCTAAATCTGGGTGCTTTTGAGCCAAATGCTCTTCTTTTGGGAGTTTAGTATTACCCTGAAAATGTGGTTGAACTACAACACCACATATTTTACATTTTGAGTTTTCAAAATATTTTTCAACATCTTTAGGTTCGTCTGTCATTTCAATTTCTCACATTTACATTTGTTATTTTTCAATCCGCATTTATTGCAATAATGTCTTCTTGTATTACCTTTATTTCCCATTCTAAATTCTGCTTGGTAAAGCGGTTACTTCAATGTATGCGTAATTTTGCCGAGAAAAGCAGAACTTGATGAAAAGATAATTTTTTGTACTTCCTAGCCTTTCTTTTTTTTATGATTCCTCTTTCAGAACAATATAGAATTAACATCAAAAATGCTATAGAACTGATTGATAATACGCTTGAATTAGTGGAAAGAAGTAATGTGGTTTTAACATCAAAACATTTGAAAGATATC
>LUMD01000392.1_pt1 | contig 20831 bp, 17 predicted proteins | sample 729651 | NCBI WGS metagenome assembly LUMD01 (sample SAMN03860272, study PRJNA289734) | marine metagenome | biome: seawater column; feature: ocean; material: water; isolation source: Red Sea water column Station 34 - depth 258m | place: Saudi Arabia: Red Sea | collected 2011-10-15 | depth 258 m | reverse complement strand
TTTCGTATAAATCCCTTTCAAAAAGCCCGAAACGTATAATGTGTAAAAATTTTGATCCATTCTTTAAGCCATTTAGAGCTAGTAAATTAAATGAAAATTGAGGGTTGGTATACTATTGGCTAAGATTAAACTTCGAATTGGCGATAATGAAATTGAAGTCGATTCTAGGGATTTTTACGTAGATAATAAAACCATAGGAGAAGTCATTGAAAATATAGCTGTACACTTGCAAGCAAATAATGTAAGAATAATCGCTGGTGATTTTCCACTTCAAGATAATAGCCAGGAAGTTCCTGCTCTAAACTCACTTGAAAATGCCGAGGTTTATGAACCAGAATTTAATAACCCAACTTCTGTTCCTGTAAACAAGTTGCGTGGTAAACTTTTGATTTTATCAAAAAATTATTTTTTTGATCAGGCAAGAACAGTACCTGAAACTGTGAATGAGTTAAGGGAACATGGGTGGATTGCTAGTCCATTAGATGTATCAAAAACCCTATCCAAGATGGCATTTAACAAAGAACTCTTAAAAAATAAGCAAGACAAACGAAGTTATTACTTTGCTAAAGAAGCCTTGTTAGCCAACTAAGCGTCAGATATAGTCACTTGAATCATTTTAGCTTCTTGTAGAGGGCAATCATTACCATCTCTAGGCAGATTAACAATTTTGTCAGCAACTTCCATACCAATCAAAACTTGTCCAAATACGGTATATTCTCTGTCAAGAAACGTACTATCACTAGTTACAACGAAAAACTGCGAGCCTGCACTATCAGGATCAGACGAACGAGCCATTGATACAATTCCACGAAGATGTGATCTAGAACTAAACTCAGCTTTTATGTTATAACCAGGTCCTCCTGTTCCCCACGTACTTTTATCGGATTCTTTTGTATTTGGATCCCCACCTTGAATCATAAATTTAGGAATTACTCTATGAAATAATGTCCCATCGTAAAACCCTGATTTTGCCAACTTTATGAAATTTCTAACAGTTTCCGGAGCAATATCAGATAATAATTCAAACTCTATATTTCCAAGATTTGTATTGATTGTGACCTTAGCCATTTATCTTGATTTTTAATTTTATCTTAAGAATCTTTGTAATTTTAATATAAACTAGAATCGAAAGTTTTCAAGATGATCACACTAATTACCCACAATAAAAAATTATCCTTTGTAAGTTTTTAAAATTAATCTTATATAGAACGAGAAAAATCTAATTTTGTGAATCGTACAAACCAAAGTACAATTATTAAACAAACAATCAATTCTTTTCTTGATAAGGGTGTTACTGACAAACAAGATATTTACACCAAAGTTGTAGATGAATTGGGGGTTCCGAGACCAACTGTAAGGCGTGTTGCCAGAGATCTGAGAAATGAACTCCTCGAAAAAATTAAGATTTTACAATCAGAAACACAGACAACTGTTTCTGCTTAATGAAATAAACACTAAACTTTCAGTCTAGATATATTCTGAAGTTGACAATGAGCATTACTGTTATATTCAATTAGATTTTTGAGAAAAACATGGGATACTTCTTTAACCATCTGGCCACTCTTGTTTGTGGTGTTTTTGCGGCCGTTTTAACACTACTTTGGCCTATGTTTGTAGACTATGCTGAGGTATTAGACATCTTCTTTTGGTTAGCTGTACCGATTATGTGGTTCTTAACTTTAATTTGCTATGTATCACAGATAAGTCAGAATTGGTCTCATGGCAGTCATAAACCTAGTAAAAAGCCTAGTAAAAAATCTGGTAAAAAAATAGTTTATACTGCTGATGGAAGAACAGCCTCCTAAAAATTTTCTATTAACAATTTTCACAATTACATCCATCTGAATGGTTTTCTTTACATCCTGGACAACTAGCAGCACCACCTAGATGACATTTACAAACACAATTTCTAGAAGCCGTTTCCATGACTGTTAGTATCATACATTATCTTAATAGATATCTGAACGTTTTTGGGTAATGGTTCCGATCTTAGGGAATAAGCGGGCTTGGAGGGCTTCGATCCCTCGACCTGTAACTTAGGAGGCTACCACGCTATCCATATTGCGCGTCTTTCGACTCTGCGCCACAAGCCCAGCAAAAAACACACACATAACAATTTAAGCATATTAGATACGGCCATGGAAAAACCGCACTGGGGGGCATCAGGAGTGCCTTTCATAAATAAACAGATTTCATTATTTTCAATATAATTTTCACCTTTAATTTCGACACCATTTCGACACCATAACGAAAATCAGACAAACACGGGCAAGAGACAATGATACGCCCCGAATCACCAAGCATATTGAATCAAATTAACTTATATAAAACACTCTCAATGAGCTTTTGAATTCATTACGCTTAATATGATTATCGTCCAAATTGTAGAAAAGTTTAGCGTTTAATACCATCGGAGTTTCGTACCATTGCTATGCCCCTGATTTAACAACGTATAAATTGAAACTGGCAACTCGAAGGTATCCTTGCGATAATTCTTTTACGCAATATGCTTCGCAGGTTGGTACGCATTTTAGTCACCAACCAATTAACGCAATCGAGTCTTACAAGAGTGTTTATGTCTGCCAACCCGCCCCTTCTTTCCCAGCGCTTTCGAGGTTATTTTCCCGTTGTCATCGACGTTGAAACAGCCGGATTTAATGCAGGCACTGACGCCCTGTTAGAATTAGCAGCGGTAACAGTAAAAATGGATGAAAACGGTATACTTCATCCCGATCAAACTTTTCACTATCACATTGACCCCTTTGAAGGTGCCAACCTAGAGCCAGCAGCCTTGGAATTTAATGGCATCGACCCAAATTGTGCATTACGAGGTGCGATTGAAGAAAGCGAAGCCATGAAGGACTTATGTAAAGGTATCCGCAAGGCTCAAAAAAATGCTGACTGCCAACGTTCTGTTATTGTTGCCCATAATGCAACGTTCGATCAGAGTTTCGTCAATGCTGCGATAGAGCGCTGTAATATAAAGCGCACACCGTTCCACCCATTTGTTTCGTTTGATACCACCAGTCTTGCAGGTCTTGCCTTAGGACAAACTGTTTTGGTAAAAGCGTGCCGTGCTGCGGGGATTGCATTTGATCAAAACGAAGCGCACAGCGCGCTATATGACGCCCAGAAAACGACTGAGCTATTTTGCTATATGGTAAATCGTTATAAAGCGTTAGGCGGATGGCCTGTAGAAAATAAAGAGTAGTTTTGTTCGGACTGGTATAAACAAAAACAGCGCCAAAGGGCGCTGTTTTTTTTAATCTTCGAACAGGTTAGCTTATAGCTTGTCTGCTTCTTCAGATAGGTACTTAGCAACACCTTCAGGTGATGCATCCATACCCGCTTTACCTTCAGTCCAACGCGCTGGGCAAACTTCTCCATGCTCTTGGTGGAATGCTAGCGCGTCTACCATGCGAAGCATTTCGTCAACGTTACGGCCAAGTGGAAGGTCGTTGATTACTTGATGGCGAACCATGCCTTCTTCATCGATTAGGAATGAACCACGGAACGCTACACCATCTTCTGGGTGCTCAACATCATAAGCCTGGCAGATATCGTGCTTAACGTCAGCAACAAGGGTGTATTTAACTGGACCAATACCACCTTGATTTACTGGGGTGTTTCTCCACGCATTGTGTGAGAACTGAGAGTCGATTGAAACACCGATAACCTCAACACCGCGCTTTTTGAACTCGTCATAACGCTTGTCAAAAGCAATAAGCTCTGACGGGCAAACGAAAGTAAAGTCTAGTGGGTAGAAGAAAACAACGGCTTTTTTACCTTTGATTGCTTCACTTAGTGTGAAAGTATCAACAATTTCACCGCTACCTAGAACCGCTGCTGCAGTAAAATCAGGTGCTGGACGGCCAACTAATACACTCATGAGTCTCTCCATTTATATTTGGATTGTAATAATAGAAGCGATTACGTTGCGTAACCACTTTGATAAGAAATTTCCTACTCACAAAATAGGTATGAATATGGAAATAACAATATTAAACAATGAGTTTTTTTTTACTGATCCTACCAATACACACTTAATTTCACGACTCACTGTTCAGTCTTTCTTCAATTACCTTGTATTAAATTTGTCATTATCCACTTGCCAAAGTAAAGAATAACAATTATTATCATTTACAGATTCATTTGGAGTACGTTTAATGTTTGTTTGCATGTGCTATGGGGTAACTGATAAAAGCATTCGCGCAGCGGTTGAAGAAACCGGCGTGGGAAATATGCGAGAGTTACGTCAACATTTAGAGCTTGGCTCACAATGCGGTAAATGCATCAACATGGCTCAACAAATCATTGACCAAACTATCGTCGATGAGTCGTTATTTAAAGACGTTGGCTAGACAGTTAGCCAACCCGCTTATTCTTAACACGCAACATCACCGCTCTAAGTATCCTTTCCTAGACTTAAAACACCGTATTTATTATCACGAATACTAATTTTAGTGGCCTAAGTCTTATCCTATTTCTCTAAGTAAAATCCGAGTTCAGTTACTTTAGTAACATTCACATCGCCACCTAGTCCAATTAAAACGATAGGTTGTCGGCCTTTCAAACTCAAAGCTAGGCGCATTTTTTACTTTTACTAAGTACAACGTGCCATTTAACTACGTAGCTTTTCTGAAAAAAAGCCCTAGTTAAAGGTGTACTCGATGCCTGCATAGTAGAAAGCACCATTTATTCCACTAGGCGATGTGGGTGGGTAAAGTGCGCCTACCTCACCTTTATAAGGATTAACATTGGGGAGCGAGTCAAAAAGATTTTGAGCGCCAAAGGTTACCTGGGTGTGAGGAAATACTTTCCACGCAACTTGGGCATCGAATGTAGTTAACGCATTGCCGTATATGTCCATACCCGCGGACGCATCAAGATGGTCTTCATAAAATTTACCGTAATAATTAAGCCGCCAAGTAAACGCCCATTTATCTTTTGATTGCTCCAGCGTGATACTGCCTCGATGAGCAGGCAAATTATCTTCCAGCATCCGAATTCTTGCCTGTGTAAGGTTAGGTAGTAGCTGTATCTCGCCTTCCACCTGCGCAGGATAAAGCGTAACTCGCTCTACCTGCGTGTCTGTCCAGTTGTAGGCTAATAATAAAGAATTTGACCAATCATCTATCACAAAATTGTAGTTAACAACTAAATCAACACCCTGAGTTTTTGTGTCAAAGTCGTTAGTAAAGTACTTTGCTGCGTTATATTTCGCTGCGTCCGGACGTCCTTGAGCAATAAGCGCACTAATGTCTTCATCGGTTAACGGGATTGCTGATGTTGTGCTAATGCGATCTGAAAGACGAATATTGAAATAGTCGAGTGTCGCAAAAAAGTTCTCGCTTGCCTGCATAACTAGCCCAAGGCTAAAGTTCACCGATTCTTCAGGCGTAAGTGGCGTTGCGCCCAGCTGCAGCGAGATAAGATCAGTTGGAGGCAGCGTTGCTTGGTCTTCCAGTCCATTAATACCATAAGCAGTAGTTACGTTAATAACATTACTCTGCCCTATTGTTGGCGCCTTAAACCCCGTATTCACAGAGCCCCGCAATGCGAAAACGTCATTCAATTTATAGCGAGTACTTAATTTTCCATCGAATGTCGAACCGAAATCACTGAAATGCTCTACACGCGTGGCAACACCAAACTGCCATGCTTCGGTAACATAAAATTCCAAATCGGCGTACACAGCCCAATTGCTTCTGCTCCAGTGTCCAGCCCTTTGAGGCTGATATCCCGGAAAACCATTGGAACCGATGGAAAAGCCTTGGTTTAACCCAAGTGGCGGCTCTAGGGCGAAAGGGCCTGCAATATATGACGCTTCATCACCGGCTTTCTGAAAATAGGTTTCCTTACGCCATTCAAAACCCACGGCAATGCTAACCGGATCGTCAAAAATAGTCTGAATCAGTTTGTTAAAATCTAAGTTAAGCGTTCGCTCTACTTGCGACACACCACCGGGCGAAAACGACGTTGGCGTTTGTGGCCCTAACGATGGATTAACCGTATTTGAGATGGTGTATTCAATGTCACTGTAGCCCAATGTCGCACTGGCATCCATTGCCCAACCTTTAGGTAACTCATGCTTCACGCCCATCGCAATAGAGGCATCGGTTATTGCTCCCCCAAATCTTGGCGTAAAACCGCCAGGAAACCACTCATTAAAAGCAAAGCAGTTTGCACCAAGCGCTGTTGTGTTATCTGCAATTAACTGATACGCGGGGTCGAGCAACACGTTATTGTTGGATAATGAAATGGAAGGGCAAGCAATACCGCTCTCCAGTCCATCTAAGTCTGCCACAATCAGGCGGCTTTCCCCTGTGTTAGGGTCGGTGCGGCTAAACACACCCTCTCGTGTTTGCGGATTGCGATAGTAAAAGCCACCGTTGATTTCTCTTCTAGCTGCTGTGGCAAAGCTATAAAATTGCGATGTAGGAGATATGTCAGCGCCTGCATTTAGCGCAAGTTTAATATCTTCGTTAACATCGAGTGCCCCCCAAACTTGAGACGGTGAGGCGATAGATGTGTTACCTTGGTCTATTAGGCTTTGAGCGTCTAAGCGCTGCACAGAGCGCGACGTACCATTTTGCTGACGATATTCTGCCGTCGCATTTAAAAAGCCATTTTCTCCAATAGCGAAGCCTTTATTTAACTGTACCTGAAACAGTTCACCATCGCCTTCACTATACCCACCTACTTTTAGCGCCACGTGCCCACCTTCCCGGGCATCTTTGAGCACAAAATTTATTACCCCTGCAATAGCATCTGAGCCATACTGGGCAGACGCGCCATCTCGCAATACTTCAACTTGCTTTAATGCATAGGCTGGTATAACTGATATATCTGGCCCTTGAGCTCCATCAGATAAACCGCCCCCCAAAAATGTAATTACAGCGGAGCGATGGCGCCGCTTTCCGTTAAGCAATAACAGCGTGTGATCTGAAGACATGCCCCGCAGGTTCGCCGGCCTCACCAAACTGCTAGCGTCATTGATAGGCTGGTCGTTCACATTTAGCGAAGGAACCATCACACTCAACATGGAAAGTACGTCTGAGTTCCCCTGTGAGTTAAGGGTTTCAGAACCAATCACATCTAAAGGAACTGGCGAATCAACAGCACTACGAGGCGAGTTTCGGGTACCGACAACCGCAATTTTCTCAAGTCCATTGCTCCCTTCGTCTGCTTTCTTTTCAGCGTTTTCTTGCTGCTTTCCTTTCGCGACTAAAGAGGCACGAGAGCGAATACTCAACGCGCCATTTTCGTCAGTCACTACTGCTAGCTCTGTTCCTTCGAGGAGTTGTGCCAGCGCTTCATTTAATGTGAACGTACCGCTCAATGCGTTTGTTTTTACTTTCTTTGCTAAATCGAAAGGAAACAGTAACGTGGTATTGGCTTGCTTAGCTAGCTCGGTGAGGGCTTCGTTAGCGTTTTGCGCTGGTATTGAAAAACTATATGCATCGGACTTTGGTGTCGATTGTGCCTTGGTGGGAGCAAGACTCTCGCTTTGTGCATACAAACCTTGCGTTGGCGTTAAAAAAAATAAGACGCCAGATACTATATGCAAAAGTGAAATCGCTGAAAAATGGAGAGGATTACGCGTTTTTTTTTGCGAAAGACAGTGAGCCGAACACGCAAGGGCATGCAGCTTTTCTATTACCTTTTTAGTTTGCCTGCTTATCGCAAAATTGCTGTACTGCAAGATATAAAATCGATGTGCTTATTATTTTAATTATATTGTCACATTAAAGAAATTGATGCCAACTACGAATAGTAGAAAGCACCTATCTTTCAGAAATATTTAACTTTTCGCTAGCTTAAGCTCAATACTTGTTTCTGTGACTTTCTCGTAATTGATGTTAAAGCTGCTCTTAAGTGCAGACAACAAACCATCTATGTCGCCTACTTTAAAGTAACCCGCTACACGACGCTTGCGCAGGCTTTCGTCCGAAATATTAAAGCGAACGGGTGTATAGCGGCCAATCTCAGCTAATACGGCCTCTAGCGGCTCACCTTTAAATACAATCATGCCTTGTTGCCACGCTAAATCGTCATCTATGTCGTTTTGAGACATGCTTTCACGGGCTTCCACTTTACCTTGTACTGTAGCCTTTTCACCTGCGAACATAAGAAGGCCTTCCTCAGCAACAGGGCGTTTAGTGAAGAGCGACTCGTTGGAAGACGAAGCTTTAAAGGGGTCTTTCACCAAAACCTTCCCGCCGGTAACCACTAACTCAAACGCGTTATCATCCACATATTGCATATTAAAGGCAGTTCCGACTGCTGTAACAGTATTGTTTCCTGCGGTAACAGAGAACGGGCGAGACTTATCGTGAGCCACTTCAAAATGTGCCTCCCCTTTCAATAATACGATATTGCGTGCCGTTGAGGAGAAATCTACCGTCACCACAGAGTTGGTGTTTAGGTGAAGTTTTGAGCCATCAGCTAGCGTCACGTTTTTCTGTTCGCCTACGCCCGTTTGCACTTTCTGCATTACGGCCGCGAATTCAGGGGTGCTGTTTAGCCACGTGCGCTGAACAACAACACCAACAGCAATTGCCATCACTAAGAATGTGGCCGCAATGCCCCAAACAGCAGTTTTAGACATGTTGCCCTTTTTCGACGACTGACGAGAGGTTGGCTGCGGAAATAAACCGCTCAATTCATTTAATACCGACATGTCGTCCCACAAGCTAGCGGCGTCTAGCAAAGCTTGACGATGCGCATTACTTTCCGACAACCAGGCGTCTAACTCTGTCTTTTCGTCACTTTTTAAGCCGCGATCGAGACGGCTTATCCATAAGCATGCTTGCTCTTGGATATCTTCTTTGCTTGAAAACTGGCGAATATTATTCATGTTAACTACGGCTTATGTCCTGAGTCGCGTTAGCAGTGGCACGGGGGGATGCACTGTCTTTTGACAGCTCGGCTAGGTACCTAGAGCACATCATTAAACCTTTGGCGACATGCTTCTCAACGGTGCTTTCGCTTAGCCCCACAAGCTCTGCAATCTCTTTTTGTCGCATGCCATATACTTTTTTCAGCAAAAATACGCGTTTTACATCAGCAGACAATGTATCTGTCGCTCGGCAAAAATGAATAAAACGCTCTTTGCTTTCTACATTTTTTTCTAAACTGTGCCCTACAAGCTCATAAGGCAAAATATCCATGTCATCGAGCTGCTGCTTATTTTTGTTTTCAGCTTTTGCAACATGGTTCAGCGCTAGATTACGCGCTGTTTTGAGCATATAGGTACGCTCATACTGTATTTCTTGTTTTAACTCTGCCTCGTAGCTTTTAATAAAAGCTTCTTGCACGATGTCTTCAATGTCGTCGGCGCCAACAATAGAACCTACCGCACGCATTAGCTTTGAGCGGTATTTTAAAAAGGTTTCAGCTACTGTCGACTTTCTCGTCATAATTTTAAATGTTGGGCATCAATAATGCCTGCTTTTTCGTTCTTTTTCACCTAATAAAATAAAAGGGGGCTAATGCCCCCTTAACTTTGAAACATTAAGTGAAAGTTTGGTTTATAGGTAATTGCTTACCTATTAAAAAGTGTAAACACCTCTTAGGTAGTAGAAGCCACCGTTAATACCAATAGGTGATGTTGTTGGATACGCTGAACCAGCAATCTGTGCATAGGTGATACCACCTGCATCAGTATTGTTTTCATCAGGGTATTCATCAAACGCGTTCTTAGCACCAACAGTTACCGTGAACTCTTCAGTGAAGTTATATGCCACTTCAAAGTCGAACGTAATTTCAGAACCTACTTGGTCAATCGGCAATGCAGAGTCTAGGTGATCTTCGAAGATGCTACCGTAGTAGTTCATTCGCGCAAGGAAACGCCAGTCACCATTGGTGTGATTCGCGGTAGCACTGTAGCGAACCGCTGGTAGGTTATCTTCCAGCATGCGGATACGCTCAGGTGAAATATTCTCTGATGCACGATCTACTTCTGTCGACGTCCAGTTATAAGCTAGCGAGAACTTAGTTTCGCCGCCCATCATTTCCATCGAGTAGTTCGCTACAACGTCAACACCTTCAGTGGTTGTATCAAAGTCGTTAGTAAAGAAGCTAATTTCTTGAAAGCTAGACGCATCGTTTACGCCTTGCGCAAGAAGAGCAGCGATATCTTCGTCAGTTAACTCGATACCAGACGCTGTACTGATACGGTCTGTCAGTTCAATGTTGTAGTAGTCAGCGGTAATGAATAGGCCATTATCGAAATCGGCTACCACACCAAACGTGATACTTTCTGACTCTTCAGGCGTTAACTGCTCACCACCTTTAAGTTGAGACACTGGATCTGTCGGAGGTAGCGTTGCACGGTCAATCAGCTCACCACCTGTACCAAATGCTGTAGTTACGTTACGTACGTTGCTTTGACCAAGGGTAGGTGCTTTAAAGCCTGTTGAGAACGCACCACGGAAAGCGATGTTCTCAAGTGCTTGCCAACGGAAGGCAATCTTACCTTTCGTTGTGTCACCGAAGTCAGAGAAGTCTTCGTAACGTAGCGCACCGGCTAACATGAATGTCTCAGTGATGTACGCTTCCGCGTCAATGTATAAGGCGATGTTGTTGCGGGACACACGACCTTGGCTATTGGCCGCCAAGCCAGGGAAACCATTTGAGCCAATGCCAAAGCCTTGTGTCGCCAGCGGACCTATTTCATAAGAGGCAGTATCACCTGCAAAGCTCTCATAACTTTCGTTGCGATATTGGAAACCTGTCGCTACAAACAATGGTTCATATAAACCAACATCGAACGGCTTCGTGAAATCAATATCAAGAGTTTGCTCAGACTGCGTATAACGACCTGGGCTAAATTCTGTCGGAGTGTCAGGACCTAAAGACGGGTTGATTGTGTTGCTAATCGCAAAATCAACTTCGTTTTGGCCAAGGTTCAAGCTCACGTCATACGTGATATCGTGGTCAAGCTCGCCTTTGGTACCAAAAACAAGTGACATATCTGTAACCGTACCACCGAAACGAGGCGTGAAACCACCAGGCAACATTTCGTTGAACGCCCAACAATCAGGGTTGTTCTGAACTTCGTTAATATAACGTGGGTTCTCTAGTACATTATCACCAACTACGATGTCTGTTGGACAGTTACCTGACATGTCGCCAGTTAAATCACCAACAAGAAGTAGTTGCTCGCCATCTTCATTTGTACCACCGTCGTTCACACCACCACGATTGTGCGGGTTACGGAAGTAGAAACCACCTTCAACTTCACGCTCGGCATAGTTACCAAACATGTAAGCTTCTGAGGTAGCAGAAAGCTCAATACCTGCATTAGCGAAAAGCTTAATGTCATGTTTGATTTCAGGTGAACCCCAAATTTGCGCAGGATCTGCAACAAAGGTGTTCCCTGCTGCTATCAATGCAGCAGCGTCGGCACGCTGTACACTTCGAGATGTGTCGTCTGCAGTACGGTATTCAGCTGAAAGGTTAATAAAACCTTTGTCAGAAAGCGGAAGACCTACGTTACCCGACATTTGAATCATGTCGCCGTCGCCTTCGTAGTAAGAGCCGTAACGGGCTTCAAATGTACCGCCTTCTGACGCATCGTTAAGTACGAAGTTAATTACCCCAGCAATAGCATCAGAACCGTATTGTGCTGCTGCACCATCACGAAGTACTTCCACCTGCTTTAATGCCGCTGCAGGGATAACAGAAATATCAGGGCCTTGGGCACCGTCAGAAAGACCACCACCAAGGAAAGTGATAACAGCAGAACGGTGACGACGCTTACCGTTTACAAGTACTAGCGTGTGGTCCGATGCCATACCACGAAGGTTAGCTGGACGAACTAGCAGATACCATATCGGTGGCACCCTGCTGCTTAAACTCTTCGTCAGAAATAATGTCAATTGGAACCGCAGAGTCAGCGACCGAGCGTGGTGCTGCACGCGAACCAACTTCCGCAATTTGTTCGAAATCTTCGGCTTTAGCACTCTCTTCAGCTTCTTGCGCATAAACAGGTGCAGCGGCCATTACTGAAAACGCAGCTGATGCGGCTAATACGCCACGCACGTTTTTGGTCAATAAAGACAAGGTTGTATTCATGGTGGTTTCCCGGAGTTTCTCTAAGACACCTTCAGCGTTTTGCACACATCAAAAAAGTGTTCAGAGTAGTTGTTATTTTTACCTTCAACACTGACTCATTTGCGGTCAGATGGTGTTTTTTATAGAACGCAAGATATTAAAAAACAAACCTTTTTCGACAAAATAAAAAAATTTTTTCACACCATAGAGGATTTTAATTTCTGACCTGTCTATATAATTTTTACGGGAATAAAAGCGCGGGATTTTTGGCGGGTTTTAATAAAAAAAGCCGACTATAAGCCGGCTTTTAAATCGTTTTTTACAAACCTAAAGGTTTGCGCGCGATACGCAAAGATTTACTCTGCTTCTTTATACTTCGCAGCGGTGTCTTTGATGAGTGGCTGAAGCTCGTTTTGTTGAAACATTTCAATGATGATATCGCAACCACCTACAAGCTCACCTTCAACCCAAAGCTGCGGAAAGGTCGGCCAGTTTGCATATTTTGGCAGTTCAGCGCGGATGTCTGGGTTTTGAAGAATATCTACATAAGCAAATGGTTCGCCACATGACATCAACGCTTGTGATGCTTGTGAAGAAAAGCCACAGCTAGGTAGTTTAGGAGAACCCTTCATGTATAACAAAATTGGGTTTTCTTCGATTTGCTGCTTGATTCTATCTAGCGTTGATTGATTTTCAGTATTATCCATTTGATTCCTCTGAGCACAAAAGTGTATTCCCTGTTAAGTGGGAATACGTGAATGATTTATCAAGGCAGAGGGTACCATAAATTTATCTTTAATAACCCATCGCTGGATTGATCTTTTCATCCTCTGGATCGTTATCTACCCATACATTGCAATACAATTTAGTGTCACAATTTAACTTTTGAAAAAAAATTCACATTTTTGTCATTGAGTTATAGGACTTTATCCCCACATTTGGGATATGCTTTAGCGTCTAAAGCGGTATATTGAACATATAATTAATATGCACTTATTAACAGGCGAAGATAAGTGGGCTTTAGACTACAATACTAAACCAACATGGAGACCGTCATGGCTTTTGAATTACCAGCATTACCATACGAACAAAATGCACTAGAACCGCATATTTCTGCTGAAACGCTTGAGTACCACTATGGCAAGCACCACGCTACTTATGTAACTAAGCTTAACGGCCTAGTTGAAGGTACTGACATGGAAAACAAAAGCCTAGAAGAAATCATCAAATCTTCTGACGGCGGTGTTTTCAATAACGCAGCGCAGGTATGGAACCACACGTTCTACTGGCACTGCCTAAGCCCGAACGGCGGCGGTGAGCCAACGGGCGCGCTAGCTGAAGCGATCAACGCGAAGTGGGGCTCATTTGCAGACTTCCAAGCAGCATTTAACGACAAAGCTGTTAATAACTTCGGTTCAAGCTGGACGTGGCTAGTTAAAACTGCAGACGGCAGCCTAGACATCGTTAATACAAGCAATGCGCAAACGCCAATCTCTGGCGACGACCTTACGCCAGTGCTTACTGTTGACCTTTGGGAACACGCTTACTACATCGACTACCGCAATGCGCGTCCTAAGTACCTAGAAAACTTCTGGGCACTGGTTAACTGGGAATTCGCTAGCAGCAACTTTGCATAAGCAAAATACCCATACGCTTAGGGTCTCACACTCTTATTAGCGTAAAGTAAAAATACAGAAAGCCCCGCTTTTAAAGCGGGGCTTTTTTTATGCGACAACTTTCATTAAGTGACACTAAATTCTTATTAAAGTTGCATTTTTCGTTAGACGAAAAGATTAAAAACTATACACAATAATTACTATCGTTTTCCCAAATACCTACTAAGCTGAAATTACGGGGTTCCGTATTTAAGGGGTATTCATGGGTATTTTTGAACACTATCAAAGTCGCTATGAAGAGCGAAAACAGGAAGAGTTCACCATTGGGGAGTTCCTTGAAATTTGTAAAGAGGATCAAACCGCTTATGCAAATGCAGCAGAACGTTTGCTACAAGCTATTGGTGAGCCTGAATTAATCGACACTGCCAACGACCCGGCACTTAGCCGCATTTTCTCAAACCGCGTTATTTCTCGTTATCCAGCTTTTTCAGAATTCTATGGGATGGAAGAGGCCATAGAACAAATCGTCTCTTACCTTAAACACGCCGCACAAGGTCTTGAAGAGAAGAAGCAAATTCTCTATTTGCTCGGCCCAGTGGGTGGCGGTAAATCGTCTCTGGCGGAAAGACTTAAAGAACTGATGCAACACGTACCTATTTACATGTTGAAAGGCTCGCCTGTTAACGACCATCCGTTTTGCCTGTTTGACGTCAAAGAAGATGGCGATATTTTACAAAAAGAGTACGGCATTCCTAAGCGCTACTTAAAAACCATTATGTCGCCGTGGGCACGCAAACGCTTGCATGAATTCAATGGCGATATTACCCAGTTTAAGGTGGTTCGCGTTTACCCTTCAGTACTCGACCAAGTGGGTATCGCTAAAACCGAACCCGGTGATGAAAACAACCAAGATATTTCATCGCTTGTGGGTAAAGTTGATATTCGCCGCTTAGAACAATATGCACAAAACGACCCTGACGCTTACAGTTACTCGGGTTCACTATGTAAAGCCAATCAGGGTTTAATGGAATTTGTGGAGATGTTCAAAGCACCCATTAAGGTGCTGCATCCACTATTAACTGCTACACAAGAGGGTAACTACAACCCAACAGAGGGCTTCTCTGCCCTTCCCTTCGATGGGCTGATACTTGCGCACTCAAATGAGTCTGAGTGGCAATCGTTTAGAAACAATAAGAATAACGAAGCCTTCCTAGACCGTGTCTATATTGTAAAAGTACCGTACTGTTTGCGAGTACGTGAAGAAATTAAAATCTACAAAAAGTTACTAGACAGCAGCGAGCTTAACGGCGCGCCGTGTGCTCCAGACACGCTAGAGTGTTTAGCGCAGTTTACTGTGTTATCGCGCTTGAAAGAGCCAGAGAACTCAAGTCTGTTTTCTAAAATGCGAGTATATGATGGCGAGAGCCTGAAAGACACCGACCCGAAAGCCAAGTCGTACCAAGAGTACCGCGACTACGCCGGTGTCGATGAAGGCATGGAAGGATTATCCACCCGCTTTGCATTTAAGATTCTCTCTCGGGTTTTTAACTTCGATCACCAAGAAGTGGCGGCAAACCCAGTCCATTTGTTTTATGTACTGGAGCGTCAAATTGAACGGGAGCAGTTCCCTCAAGAAACCGCTGATAAGTATTTGGAGTTTTTGAAAGGCTACCTCATTCCTCGCTACGTGGAATTCATTGGTAAAGAGATTCAAACGGCTTACTTAGAATCGTATTCTGAATATGGGCAAAACCTGTTTGACCGCTATGTAACCTATGCTGATTTCTGGATCCAAGACCAAGAGTATCGCGACCCAGAAACCGGGCAGCTGTTCGACAGGGCGTCGCTGAATGCTGAGTTAGAAAAAACAGAGAAGCCTGCAGGAATAAGTAATCCGAAAGACTTCCGTAACGAAATCGTTAACTTTGTTTTGAGAGCCCGTGCAAATAACGGTGGCAAAAATCCAGCGTGGACTAGTTACGAGAAACTACGCACCGTGATTGAGAAGAAAATGTTCTCTAACACGGAAGATTTACTGCCGGTTATTTCTTTCAACACCAAAGGCTCTGCAGAGGAGCAGAAAAAACACGACGACTTTGTGAACCGTATGACCGAGAAGGGATATACGCAAAAACAAGTTCGGTTGCTGTGTGAATGGTACCTGCGCGTACGTAAAGCGTCTTAGCGTTAAACGTACGTGGTGCTGAAGCGCGTGTAATGCGTGCTTCAGCACGGGTATTTGTAGTTCACAACAAGACAAGCAGGTGTGTATGGCGCATTTTATTGACCGAAGGTTAAACAGCAAAGGTAAGAGTACGGTAAACCGCCAGCGCTTTATCAAGCGTTACAAACAGCAGATAAAGCGCGCTGTTTCTGATGCAGTGGGTAAACGTTCTGTTACCGACTTAGATTCTGGCGAGCAAATTAGCATTCCAGCCAGAGATATTTCTGAACCAATTTTTCATACCGGCCGCGGCGGCAGTAGAGATATTGTCCACCCCGGCAACGACCAATTCACTGCTGGTGATAAAATTGACAGACCGCCAGGCGGAGGTGGCAAGGGTGCAGGCGAAGGCGACGCTAGCAATGAAGGCGAAGGCCAGGATGAGTTTGTATTTTCTATTTCCAAAGACGAATATTTAGACCTACTTTTTGAAGATTTAGCGCTTCCCAATTTAAAGAAAAATCAATTTGATAAGGTCATCCAATACGAAACCTACCGCGCAGGCTATCAGACCGACGGCGTGCCAAGTAATTTAGATATCGTTCGCTCGCTCAAAGGCTCTGTGGCAAGGCGTATCGCCCTAAGCGGAAGTGATAGAAAGAAACTAAGAGAGCTTGAAGAAAAACTTGCCCTGCTTGTAGAAGACAAGCACGACAATACGTTAGCCATAAATGCATTAAAAGAAGAAATTGAAGCACTTAAAGCCAAAATAGCCCGAGTGCCTTTTATTGATACTTTCGATTTGCGCTTTAAGAACTATGACAAACGCCCGCTTCCCTCAAGCAAAGCCGTAATGTTTTGTTTAATGGATGTATCTGGCTCTATGGACCAAGCCACCAAAGATATGGCTAAACGGTTTTATATCTTGCTGTATCTCTTTTTGACGCGAACCTACGAAAATGTAGACGTGGTGTACATTCGTCATCACACGCAAGCGAAAGAAGTAGACGAGCACGAGTTTTTCTACTCTCAAGAAACCGGCGGCACTATTGTTTCAAGTGCACTGAAGCTAATGGATGAAGTCGTTCGCGAGCGCTACAGCGATGGAAACTGGAATATCTATGCAGCACAAGCGTCAGATGGCGATAATTGGGCTGATGACTCGCCGCAGTGTCGTGACTTGCTTACCGCTAAACTGCTGCCCGCAACCCGTTACTATGCCTATATTGAAATAACCGAGAGACAGCACCAAAGTTTGTGGCGTGAATACGAGAAAGTGGCCGCCACACACGACAACTTTGTATGTAAGCACATACAAACCCAGGCCGACATCTACCCTGTGTTCAGAGAGCTATTCAAACGCTCTGAACAAGATGTGCAGCAAGGAGCCTAATATGACAACCGACGCTATGGCAAAAGAAAACAGCAAGCCTGAAACATCAAAACGCCACTTATTAAGCGATGGGCCAGACTGGACGTTTCCACTTATCGAAGAGTATGAGCAACATATCGATCGCATCGCCAAGAAATTTAAGCTAGACACCTATCCTAATCAAATTGAGGTAATAACCGCAGAGCAGATGATGGATGCTTACGCCAGCATCGGTATGCCGCTTAACTACACGCACTGGAGCTTTGGCAAAAAGTTTATTCAAACTGAGCAACAATATCGTCGTGGCCAAATGGGGCTGGCTTACGAAATCGTCATTAACTCTGACCCCTGCATTGCGTATTTAATGGAAGAGAACACCATTACTATGCAAGCGCTCGTTATGGCTCATGCGTGCTACGGTCACAACTCATTCTTCAAAGGCAACTACTTATTTAAAACCTGGACTGATGCCAGTTCTATCATCGACTACCTAGTATTTGCTAAAAACTACATTGCTAAATGCGAACAAAAATATGGATTCGATGAAGTCGAAAATATGCTCGACTCGTGCCACGCGCTAATGAATTACGGCGTTGACCGATACAAACGCCCGCAGAAAATTTCGTTACAAGAAGAGAAAAACAGACAAGAAGAGCGCGAGGCCTACCTGCAATCGCAAGTGAACGAGCTTTGGCGCACCCTGCCAAATAGCCCGCATAGCAAACACAAAGAAAAAATTCGTTTTCCAGAAGAACCGCAAGAAAACCTGCTTTATTTTATTGAAAAAAACGCACCTTTACTTGAACCTTGGCAACGTGAAATTGTGCGTATTGTACGGAAAGTTTCGCAGTATTTTTATCCGCAAAAACAAACTCAAGTAATGAATGAGGGATGGGCCTGTTTTTGGCACTATCACATTCTAAATGAGATGTATGACGAGGGTTTGGTCAGCGACCGCTTCATGATGGAGTTTTTGCACAGTCATTCAAGCGTCGTTATGCAGCCAGAGTACAACAGCCCTTATTACTCTGGCATCAATCCGTATGCGTTAGGCTTTTCCATGTTCATGGATATTAAACGGGTGTGTCAGTCCCCCACTGAAGAAGATTATAAATATCTTCCAAGTATTGCGGGAAAAGACTGGCTTGAGACCGTGCATTTCGCCATGGAAAACTTTAAAGACGAAAGTTTTATCAGTCAGTTTTTATCGCCTAAAGTTATTCGCGATTTTAAGTTATTCGCTCTTGAAGATGACACCACCAAGCCCTTTATTGCGGTAAGCGCTATCCATGACGAAATGGGTTATCAAATTATTAAGGAAAAGCTGTCTGCGCAATACAATTTGAGTAATCTAGAACCTAACATTCAGGTACATAACGTTGATGTGAGGGGCGATCGTTCGCTTACTCTTCGCTATATTCCTCAGCGAGGGATTCCGCTAGGAAACTCAAAAGATGAAGTTATGCGCCACCTGCACAGGCTCTGGAAATTCGATGTACGTTTAGAGCAAGACAATGGTGATGAGGGCGTTGACGTGATATCAGAGTGTAAACGTGCACCGCAGGCGTAAGCCTGCGGTCAGCCCTCATAACAAGATTTTAAGCCGCCTTTGCACTTTCCATTTCTCGTCTGGAACACAGTAACAATGACAGTGTGCCTATTGCTGCAAAAACGGCTGCGGTAACGAACGTTTCATAGGCGTTAGTGCCTTGCTGCCACTGCTGCCCTGCCATGTAGTTTCCAAATGCGCCACCTAATCCAAACGCTATACTGATGTATACCGCTTGCCCTCGGCTTTGATACGCTTTCGGCAGGAACTGGTGGATAAAATGCACCGATACTGCATGCGTTAAACCAAAGCTTAACGCATGAATGAGCTGACTTACCACAATCACCATAAAGGTATCAGCGAATGCCGCCATAACATACCAGCGAAGCCCTGTCAGTGCGATGCTCACAAACAACAAATTCCACACGCCAAATTGGCTAATCAGACGGCGGGCAATAAGAAATATCCCCACCTCGGCAAGTACCCCAAGCGCGATAAAGATGCCAGTTTGTTGTCCGCTATAATCAAGGTCGCGCATGTAAAGTGCGAAAAATCCGTAATACGCACCAAAGCTAATTTGCAAGCACGCTGAAGCGAATATAAAGATGGCGAAAGGTTTTTGTTTGGCGTATTTCCAAATACTTCCCGTCGTAGACGTTTCAGGCGCAGCTTCTTTGGGCGCACGTATGAACAAGGTACTGATGAACAGTAACGCGAGTACGCCAATACTGGCGTGTACTGGCGTATCGGTAGAAAAAATATCTAGGGCCTTTCCTACACCGACCGTCAAACAAATAAAGCCAACGCTCCCCCATAGCCTTACCTGCCCATACGTGGCATTGGTTTTCGCCACCGTGTTCATGGTGATAACTTCAAGCTGAGGCAACACCGCGGTCCAGAACATCATCATTAATCCGAAAGCCAGTGTAAGCCCCCAAAAACTGGTGAAGTAGAACACTGAACTGAAAGTCAGTACGGTAAGCAAGCAACCTAAACGCATTACGCCGATGGCATTACCCGTTTTATCGGCCACGCCAGCCCACAGGCCAGGCCCTAAAATACGCGCTAGCGTTATAACCGCAAAGAGTTCACCGATTTCGGCAGAGGAAAATCCCCGCCCATCAAGGAAGATACCTAAATAAGGCACAAGCACGCCAAGCTGACCGAAGTAAAGCCAGTAGGTGATAGCAAGAATAAAGAGGCCGGTTTTGCTGCTTGCTGGGCTCGCCGCAGTATTGTTGGCATCGTTTAGGCCATTTGGTGACAATTCACATCTCCATATGCAAAAACGCCACTAGCGCAGAACCGGCAGTGGCGAATGATAAAATTAATTAGCGCAACATGCGCTCATGCTGCGTGTATCTTTAATCCGCGTTAACGTCGCAGTCTTGGCATTGCGGTCTTGCGATTTAAAAAACTGCTATGCCTGACCCGCAATTGGTTTCGTGGTCGACTGCACACCGGCATTTTGCGCGCGGTGGCGTAGCAGATGATCCATCAATACCAGTGCCAGCATGGCTTCGGCAATAGGTACAGCACGGATACCCACACACGGGTCGTGACGACCTTTTGTGACGATATCGATTTCCTCATTGTCTTTATTGATAGTTTTACCCGGTACCGAAATACTTGAGGTAGGCTTAAGCGCCATGTGTACTTCAATATCCTGACCGGTAGAGATGCCGCCTAGCACGCCACCTGCATGATTAGATGTAAATCCTTCAGGAGTAAGCGTATCGCGGTGTTCACTGCCTTTTTGATTAATAACATCAAAACCATCACCAATTTCCACGCCTTTCACGGCGTTAATTCCCATCATGGCGTGGGCGATTTCAGCATCTAGCCTATCGAAAACAGGCTCGCCTAGGCCTACAGGCCCATTCTTCGCAACAACCGATACCTTCGCGCCAATGCTGTCGCCTGACTTTTTAAGGTCTCGCATGTACTCGTCCAGCGCGTCTAGCTTAGACTCATCAGGACAGAAAAACGGGTTAGTGTTGGTTACGCTGTGATCAACCTTATCTATAGTTACCGGCCCAAGCTGAGACAAATAGCCTAATACCTCAATAC
>LUMD01000223.1_pt1 | contig 20993 bp, 12 predicted proteins | sample 729651 | NCBI WGS metagenome assembly LUMD01 (sample SAMN03860272, study PRJNA289734) | marine metagenome | biome: seawater column; feature: ocean; material: water; isolation source: Red Sea water column Station 34 - depth 258m | place: Saudi Arabia: Red Sea | collected 2011-10-15 | depth 258 m | reverse complement strand
CTTGTAGGCAAACTGGAGGTTTATCAGTCCTATCACTTTCAGCTCCAGCGCGAGAGACTCGGTGGTTCGGACGATCTCTTCCATGGCTGCTGTGGTAATCTTGTACGGCGGCAGGACGCAGGCGGAATCGCCGGAATGAATGCCAGCCTCCTCGATGTGCTGCATGATGCCACCGATGTGAACGGTCTCACCGTCGCAGAGGGCGTCCACATCAAACTCGAAGGCGTCCTCGAGGAATTCATCGATGAGGATAGGGTGGCCCTCCGTCACGTCAGCCGAGCGGGCAATGTAGTCAATGAGCTGCTGTTTTGAGTAGACGATCTCCATGGCGCGGCCGCCCAGAACGTAACTGGGTCGGGCCAGCACAGGAAATCCGATCCGTTCCGCCACTTCCACCACTTCGTCCAGCGTGCGGCCTGTCCCATATTTCGGGCAGACCACGTCCAGCCTGTCCACGACGGCGCCAAACTTTTCCCGATCCTCCGCCATGTCGATGTTTTCCGGCGCCGTTCCGATGATAGGAACGCCCGCATCGGCCAGAGCGTTGGCGATCTTCAGCGGCGTCTGGCCGCCGAACTGTACAAGAACGCCGTCCGGCTGTTCGAACTCTACGATGTTCAGCACATCCTCGTAAGTGACCGGCTCAAAGTAGAGGCGGTCAACGAGATCAAAATCTGTGCTGACTGTCTCCGGATTACAGTTGACCATGATTGTCTTGTAGCCGATCTCCTTCAGCCCGAAGACCGCCTGCACGCAGCAGTAATCAAACTCGATCCCTTGGCCGATCCTGTTCGGGCCGCCGCCCAGAATCATCACTTTGCCGCGACACCTCTCCGACTTGGTGTCAAGGGGGACAATCTCATTCTCTTCATCGTAGGTGGAGTAGCAGTAAGGTGTCTTCGCTTCAAACTCGGCCGCGCATGTATCTACCACTTTGTAGCAGGGAGAAACCTCTTTCTCCTTTCTTTTCTGTCGGACCTCCGCCTCTTTCGCTCCTGTCAATCGCCCGATCTGTCTGTCGGAGAATCCGTCCTGCTTCAGTTCAAGAAGAGGTCTGTCAAAAGCGCCGGAATCGGCCGCCTTAACCAACTGTTTGATCTGCCTCAGGAACCACGGATCAATCTTGGTCTCACTGAAGACATCCTCCACCGTCTCTCCGTCAAGGAACGCCTGCCGAACTTTGAGAAGCCGAAATGCGGAGGCGAACCGCAGTGTTGTCATGTCGAGCGCTCTGGAGCGGCTCACATCAGGATCGCCCTCCGCAGGCGGCCTCGGCTCCAGCCCGTCCAGTCCCACCTCCAGAGACCGAAAAGCTTTCTGAAGCGATTCGCGGAACGTCCGGCCGATGGCCATCACTTCACCCACACTCTGCATCTGAACGCCGAGATGTCCCGACGCCGACGGGAATTTCTCGAAATCGAAACGGGGAACCTTTGTGACAATGTAATCAATGGTCGGCTCGAACGCCGCCAGCGTCTTGCCCGTAATATCGTTGGGAAGTTCATCCAGTGTGTAACCCACTGCAAGTTTGGCCGCCACCTTGGCAATTGGGAACCCTGTCGCCTTTGACGCCAGCGCCGAGGAGCGGCTCACGCGCGGATTCATCTCAATGATAATCATACGGCCGTTGTCAGGATTCACGGCAAACTGAACATTCGATCCCCCCGTCTCCACGCCGATGGTCCGCAGGCAGAGAATGGCCCAGTTCCGCATCTTCTGGAATTCCCTGTCGGTAAGCGTCATGGCCGGCGCCACAGTTATAGAATCGCCCGTATGTACGCCCATGGGATCAACATTCTCGATGGAGCAGATGATGATGGCGTTGTCGGCTCTGTCTCGCCTCGATGAGCACCTCCGTGATGGGGCTGGCGTTGAGACCGTTTTCCACCAGCTTCTGAAACTCATCACTGTTGTAAGCGACTGAGCCGCCGGTGCCGCCCAAAGTAAAGCTCGGCCGGATAATCACGGGAAAGGCCATCGATTCAATGAGCGTTTTCGCCTCCTCCCACGAATAGACGAATCCGCCCTTTGCCGTCTCAATTCCCGCCGAGTCCATTGTCTTTTTGAACCGCTCCCGGTCCTCCGCTTTCTCGATGGCATCCACCTGGGCGCCGATCAACTGAACACCATATTTATCCAAGATCCCTTCACTGTGCAGATCCATGGCGAGATTCAGCGCTGTCTGACCGCCCACGGTGGGAAGGATAGCGTCCGGTTTTTCTTTCTCGATGATGGCGGTTACATACTCGGTGGTGATGGGCTCAATGTATGTTCTGTGCGCCAGGTTCGGATCTGTCATAATGGTGGCTGGATTGGAGTTGACCAGAATGACACGGTACCCTTCTTCCTTCAAGCCGCGGGTGGCCTGAGTACCGGAGTAGTCGAACTCGCACGCTTGACCGATAACGATGGGCCCGGCGCCAATGATCAGGATTGATTCTATATCGTCTCGTCTAGGCATCGTCCATCATTGCCGTAAACTGTCCGAAAAGGTATCGACTGTCGTGAGGTCCCGGCCCGGCTTCGGGATGGTATTGGACAGAAAAAGCGGGGATCTCGGGATCTACAGCAAAGCCGTGGTTGTGGCTGGTGATCTCAACTTCTGAGGTGTCGATGTTTTTCACGGGATGGTTGATCCCGCGGTGGCCGAACTTGAGTTTGAAAGTGGCGCCGCCGACAGCTAGTGAGAGGAGCTGATGCCCGAGGCAGATCCCGAAGATCGGTCTCTTCCCCAACAGATTCCTGATTGTGTCAACGCCGTAGGTGACCGCCGCCGGATCGCCGGGGCCGTTGGAGAGGAAGATGCCGTCCGGCTTCAGCGCTAAAACATCATCGGCGGAAGTCGTCGCCGGCACAACTGTTACACCACATCCATGTTCCGAGAGCAGTCTCAGAATATTGTGCTTAATCCCGAAATCCATCGCCACAACTTTATGCTTGGGCGGTGATCCATTCCGCGGCCAATCGTAAGGTGTTTCACAACTAACTTGCGGAACGAGGTCGAGGCCGGACATGGAGGGGACGTCGGTCACTTTTTTCTTCAGAGAATCCTCCTCCGGATCTGCTGTGCTGATAATCCCGTTCATGGCGCCCCGATCTCTCAGGTGACGTGTGATGGCCCGTGTGTCCACGCCCTGAATGCCGACGATTCCGGCGCCTTTGAGGTAATCGCCCACCGATTGTTCAGAACGGAAGTTGGAGGGCAGCTCCGTCTCTTCCCTCACCACAAAGCCCGCCGCCTGAATCTTACTGGATTCCACATCATCCATGTTTGTGCCGTAATTGCCGATGTGAGGAAAGGTCATTGTTACGATCTGCCCGCAGTAGGACGGGTCAGTGAGGATTTCCTGATAGCCGGACATCCCGGTATTGAAGCACACTTCACCGGTCGCCTCGCCGGTGGCGCCGAGCGCGGTCCCTCTGAAGAGGCGACCGTCTTCCAGCATTAGTACGGCGTCCTGTTTCGTCACGTTTTCGCCCCCCTCATTCGGAAAGGCGAGGCAAAAAAAGAGCCCCAATAGTGGGGCTCAGATTTCAGAAAAGAGCCGGACATAAGTCAGCGAGCCGATGCAGACGGACACATTTTTCTTCTTCTCCTCTGCACCTGTCCTAATGTTTCCTGATTGCGTTCACTGTTAATTCATTCGCCCCGAACCGTTATATTTGGGTCGAGAATTTACCTTCTCACCGAAAGGTCGGCAACCGAAAAGCTGGACGAGTCAATGAACATCCTTATCCTTCACGGACCCAATCTGAACCTCATAGGTGTCCGTTCTGCCGCTGCCGGGGAGCGAATAACCCTCGACAAGATCAACCGCGCCCTCCGGCGTCAGGCCCGAGACGTGGATGCGACTCTGAAGATTCTCCAGACACATGAAATGGCGAGGGCGATCACCTTTCTCCAGCGAAACAGGAACTGGGCCGACGGCTGCCTGTTAGCGCCGGGAGCGTGGGCGAGGAACAGTTACGATCTTCTCGATACAGTCCAGCTCTGCAACGTCCCTACCGTGGGAATTCACTTCAGTCCAGACTACGACCCTTCACAACACGGGGCCGCTTCCATCTTTTCGGAGTCGTGCCTCGCCACAGAAACTGGAGTGCCGTTGGATGTCTATTCCGCCGGACTGGAAAAGCTTACAGCACTGGCCGGAGAGTAGCACCGTTTCGTTGAGTCGAATCCACCTGATGTTAATGGCAATCGCCCTCACCGGCTGTGCGCCGACCGTTCCACCTCCAGAGCCGGCGCCGGAGCCTGAATCGACAGTCGAGCCTCTCTCCGTTCCTCAGCCTGAGTTAGTGCCCGCACCTGAACCGCTCCCCGAGTCCGAGCCGGTACGGAGACCGCAACCGAAGCCCAAGCCGAATCTGATGCCCGAGCCTGAACCGGCGTCTCCGGCGGCGGTAAGTGTACTGAAATCAAGCGGGGGGGATACCATCACAATCCATGTCCCATTCGGGGCGGAGGTGGATGAAAGCATTCTGAACAGTGCCCTCGGCGAAGCAGTGAGAAAACTCGATTATTCAGCCCTCCTGAAGCGGACTGAAGACGATTCCATCATCCGTGAAACGAGGGAACATTTTTCCAATATGGAGAGACTCCCGTTCCGCCCTGTCGGTCTGACCGGAGAGGAGGCGTCCTTCTCATTAAAATTTGCCTTGGACAGGGAGCGTATTGCGGCCTATGCAGAAAACCTGATCAGCCCCACCGTGACCGTAAGCCCGACCCTTGTGACTCCTGTAACTCCTGACGAAAAGGTTCATGACAGTTTCGACTATCTTCCAGACGGTCTGCTTCTCGAGCCGTGTCCCGGCGTCGCCTACCCGAAAAGTTCAATCCTTCTCCCGAATGCACCAAGGGCACACCGGAGCGGCACTCACCGGGGAATCGATTTCCAATCGCCTTATGGCGCACCGATCCGGGCTGCTGAAGGGGGTGTTATTATCCGCGCAGACCACGGTTACGAAGAGATCACAAACGATTTCAGAAAATCACTTCTGAAGAAAGCGGCGCACATTGGAAGAACGCCGTCGGACGTCTTCGAGCATATACTTTTCGGTCAGGCTGTTTACATCGATCACGGGATCGACATTGTGAAGGGGAAACGGCTGGTGACTATCTATGCTCATATGTCAGAAATTGCGGAGGATGTCACAGTGGGAGCCACCGTGAAACGGGGACAGACGATCGGCAAGGTCGGCGCCAGCGGAACGAGCGACGGCGCTCTTGGCAACTGGGAGCACGCCCACCTCCACTTCGAACTCATTATTCAGGATAAGGGGGGCGAGAGGTATATGGGGCAGGGACTGAGGTATAACTCGCTGACGAAACTTCTCGAAAGGCTCTTCGTCTCGAAATAGGTTCAACCGTTCCCAGAACGGTCAATCTCCTCCTTCAATTTCTCTTTCTCCTCTTTTCTGTCGTACTTTTTTCCGCCCCCCTCCACCTTCTCCGCCGGAACGGGATGAGTCGACTGCCTCAGCGATTTCTTGAACGAGCCGGAGGAAGCGCCCTTCTTCCCTTTCCGCTTCTTCCGTTTCCTGGCCATGTCTCAGCCGGGGAAACTCAGTAAGCTCTCGCCCCCACGCCGTCCCTTGTTCGGGGATCGGCGACGCCCACATAAGCCTGAAGTTCCTCGCTCCAGGCGATGGCCCGGACAGTCCCGAGGCCGTCCCGCACAACAACGCGGTACCCTTTTCTTTTCATCGCTTTCTTGTGGCGTCTCGGCATGTGTGATTCCACAAACAGGGCTTCGGGACGGTACTGATGGTGAAACCGAGGAAGGGCGAGTGCCTTGCCGACGGAAAGGTCAAAATCGAGAACACCGAGGACAGTGTGGAGAACTGCCGTAATAATCCTCGGGCCGCCGGCGCCGCCGAGCATCATGACAGGTTTGCCGTCCTTCACCACAATGGTGGGCGACATGCTGGAGAGGGGGCGTTTCCCCGGTTCTATGGCGTTCGCCTCTGCACCGATAAGGCCGAAGGCGTTCGGCACGCCGGGCTGGGCGCTGAAGTCGTCCATCTCTGAGTTGAGGGCGACGCCTGTTCCGGGGACGGTCACCTGCGCGCCGTAGGTGAGGTTCACCGTATGATTGATGGCGACGGCGTTTCCCCAACTGTCGACCACGGCAAAGTTGGTGGTGTGGCCCGGCCCGTAAGCCAAGGCATACCGTTCATCCCGCGGTCCGACGGCAATCACATTTTTCACTTCATCGACCAACGATTGAGCATAAGATTTGCTGATGAGCTTCTCTACGGGGACAGGGTAGAAATCGGCATCGCCGAGATGTTCGGCGCGATCTGCGAACGCCTTGTCCATAAACTTCGAAGTGAGGAAGACGCTCTCTTCGTCCCAATCAGTCTTGCCGTCAAGGGCGCCGGACGCCTCGATCATGTTCAGAATCTGAACGAGATGGACCCCACCGGAACTGGGCGGCCCCATGCCGTAGACCTCATAACCTTTGTAGCTGCCTGTGATCGGTTCGCGCTCCACCACCCTGTAGTTCGCCATATCGTCGGTGGTGATAAGGCCGCCGGTCTCGCTCATGAACTGATCAACCTGCTGGGCGAATTCGCCTCTGTAGAAATAGTCGAGCCCGCCGGCGCCGAACTTTTCGTAAGTATCGGCCAGAAGGGGCTGTTTAAACAGTTCTCCCGTCTCCAGTTCTGAACCGTCCTCATGAAAATAGACCTCGGCCGAGCCGGGATCGCTCTTGAGCTGTTCCGTCGCTCCCTTGTAGCGATCGACATAAGCGTCGTCAAGGATAAAGCCGTCGCGGGCGATGTCGGTGGCGGGCTTGATCAACTCGCTCAAGGGGATGGTGCCGCCGAGTTCGAGCGCTTTCATGTACGCCGCCGGAACGCCCGGAACACCCACCGCCAGCGGCCCGATCTGGCTCAGGTCAGAGTCGGCTTTCCCATCGCGGATATACATATCACGATGTGCTCCGGCCGGCGCCATCTCCCTGCCGTCGATGGTGTGGACCGTCCCGTCTGCGAGACGCATGACGATGAACGCACCGCCGCCGAGACCGCAGTTGGCCTGATCCACAACACCGAGGGCGAGCCCTGTGGCGATGGCAGCGTCGATAGCGTTTCCGCCGTTTTTCAGAACATCAATCCCAACTTGAGAAGCGATGGGGTGTACAGAGGAGACGACGCCGTTCTTTCCGACGGCCTCCTCAGCCTCCAAGTTCACCCTCCCTTCGAAAATATAGAAATTGAGTCCGTCCTTGGCGCAACCTGAAAAAAGCAGCGGGAACAGAATAACGGCTGTGAGGACAGAATATCTCCTAAAACGCATAATTTCTCCTAAGATTTGGCCGGAAATGATACCACGGAGAAGGCCAGATTGTCAACTATTTCGATTCCGGTTTCAATGCTCAAGAGCACACCTCGTTACAGACTGAACAGCTTTGTAACCTTTAAGACGAGCGCTCGATCGATGGCGTCGCCTGTAGACGCATTTCTATGATCGAGGATAACGAGAAATACGTCGCTCAATGGGGAATGAATCAGGTTAAGCCTCATGTTTGACACCACTTCATCTGACACTGTATTGTACTGCAGATAGATAGATGAATGAATCGCCGTGGTGTGCGAATAGTTGAATCGCAAGCCGTACACATTGGCAGTCACATTCTGACCACTGTAGGTGATGTTATTTATGCTCGAGGTTGCTGAAGCAGTCAGTCTGTATCCAACTCGGCCGGCTATATTGAGAGAGAGGGTACTTTTCTCTCCAGCGAAATAGGTCCCAGAGGATAGCCGCAGGTTTCCGAACAGAGGGAGGGAAGCGTTGGATCGGTAGAACGCGATAATCTCTCCAAAAGAATAATCAGCGGCGTCTATCGTTACATCCTCTCCGATTGAAAAGGGGGAGTCGACCCGCTCAAACCTGCTGACACCTTTCACGCCCATCACACTGCCGTCGCGGAAATGAAAGTCGAGGGCCGCAGAGGCGGTTCGTGTTACCACGGCTGAATTCAGGTCGGTCACATAGTGAAATTCGCCATACGGATTCAGCTTGTAGAACCGCTTTGACGCCAGTGCCGGATGGGCACCAAGGGTGGCATAGGCGTGCCGGACCCCATTTCGCCTCACGAATCCAACGCCGGGATTAAACTGTTCCCCCACCTCTTTATAGAAAGCGGAAATGTCCCAAAAACCGTCCCGCCAGCCGGTGGAGATTCGGCCTGCGAGATTGCCTCCACCACTCCCCGGTTCAGTCGTCCCCGCGAGATACGAACTGACGACGAGGTTGCCGAAGAATCTGAGGTTTGCATCGACGCCGAAACTCCTGTTGTAGTCGTCACTTGCAGCTGTTTCTTGACGTTGAATTACCATGGCGCCTATATCGGAATTACCTTCCATGTTCCGCCTCAGTCGGAAGACCTGAAACTGCTCCGCTGGACTATCCTCCAACCGTTCTGTCTGAATGGCGAGGGCTCCCAATTCAACATCTTTCACTCTGCCGGTGAGCCTTCCACCGGCGACAATGGGAATAGGCGACCCTTTCTCCAGTCCTATCCTTCTGGAATGAAATAGTGTGAAATCTCTAAGAGAGGCACCCATCCTGTAGTTTCTTTCAGTCACATCTCCGAAGGTGAAGGCACCGGCGTTCTCAATGAAGAAATCGCGCTTTTCCGGAAAAAAGAGCGGAAACCGGTCGAGATTGATCTGAAGACGATCCGCTTCAACCTGGGAAAAATCTGTATTGTATGTCATGTCGAGAGTGAGGCTCGGTGTGACTCCCCACTTGATATCGGCGCCTCCGTCTGCAGTTGAAGAATTTTCGCCGCCGTTTGAACCGACAGAACCGAACGGCTTCACACTCAGGTTCCGCCCTGATTTGATCCCCTTGATCCCAAGCAGTGTGCCGGCCTTTGACATTTTGTGAACGCGCCCCCGCCTCGGCAGAGGAGCCCAGTAAGAATCTTCATTCTTCCGCCGGACTCGCCTCAGGAAATTCAATCCCCATTTCTGCTCGTCCAGCGATGGGTCGAAACGAAGGGTAGAGAACGGAATAGCCAGTTCCACGTTCCATCCTTCGTCATGAATCACTGTCTTCACTTCAATCACCCCCTCCCAGGCGAGGTTGGGGTTCCGGCTGTCGTTGAACACCTGTCCATCTTTGATTGCCCCCATGGGATTGAACAGAAACATGAAGGCATTGCTGCGATCGAAGAATGTGTCGAGCGTCAAGGCGAAGACGTCGCTGTTGTGAGTTTCAAAATCTTGCTGGAGGCTCTCGATAACGAGTTTGTCCGGCTCCGAATCGTAGCAGACTGCCCCCACGTAGAGGTTCACATCATCGTAGAGAAGTTTTACAGACGTCGGTTCGGTGGCGGGGTACCCCTCCTGGAGTTTGGCCTGAACAAAACCGTCAATAGTCTCGGCCGATTCCCAGGCCTTTTCATTAAGGCGGCCGTCGATGATGATCTGTTGGTCAGTTAGAGTGGCGTAAGCAGTGGGCCGTGGCGCTTCATCAGGGATAATGTGCGACAAGGATTCATCCCCGCGAGCAGTCTGAACGATGCTTAATCCAGCCAGCAACACCAGATAGCGAATTCGAATCCTCGACTTCCTGTTCACGCCGGTTAGCCGGGCGCAGTGACGACAACGCCTCTACTCAGTAATAGACGGATAGTTGTCCAATCCGCTCAAGAGGAGCGCATTGAACAGCAGTTTGTACGTTCCTCTCGGCTGACCGCGGAACTGCGGACGGAAACCGACGAGAACAATGTCGCCATCTCCCACGGTCACACGGACCGCCGCCGCTTTGCCGCCGATGTGATCCTTCTCACCCAATGCCCAGCCGCTCATAAGGATATCCTCTTTGTCGTAGGTAGCGATCACTTCCACCGGCGGACTCGGCGCCAGTTTGGTATCCTCCCGGCCCCCTTCCCCTTTTCTCGAAAGTTTCACCTCCTTGAAAGCACGACTCCTGACAAAATAGGCTGCCGCCTCCTCCTGCATCCCCCCTGTGAGGGGATGGCTCTGATTCAGATGAATCCTCACCAGTGAACCGGGGATGAAGAATTTCTGAGGCGACACGCCGGAGACAGCATTCCGGACCGGGAGCCCAAACTGCTCAATGGCGAAATCGGAGGCGCCGTCCAGCATGACCAATGTTCCGCCCTCTTCAACATACCTCTTAAGGGCGGCGGCCCCTTCAACGCCCATGCCGCCGATGTACTCTTCAGGCATGGTGTGCATGGCGTGACCGTTCAGGATTCTCCCGGGCGACTGATCAGGAATTACGATGGCGCTGTAGCGGCTCAGGCGGCCGCCCTGTATGTCGGCGTCGTGGAGCGTGTCCATAGGGAATTCATAATTCTCCAACAGCCACCGCGTCCACCCCTCGTCCATATTGGAGACCCACGACTTGTAAAGTCCTATGCTGAGCCGGTCGGCGGGGATAAGTGAGGCGGACGGTTTTTTCGAAAGGCGGGTGAAGCTGACGCCAAGATCGGCAGCGATGGCGTCGACGGCGGCATCGCTACCTTTGCCAGACGATTCGATCACGATGGAGCCGCGCCCGAACTCAACAGACCGTACCTTGTGCGAACCGTCGAGGTAGGAGACTTGCTTTCCGGTGTCGAGGAGCCGGTTGACCGCCACAACCGTCGCATTGGTTCGATTTGAGACGATATAGCCCCAGTCACCGCGGCCGGTCACATCTCCGGCGGCGGGCGCAATCTCAATTTCAACAATCTCTTCTGCCTTCACCTTGAACGGCTCGTCAATCCTGTCTACCGCTATGCCCATCTGCATGGGCAGCGTCCAGCCGGCAAGATCATACGGCACCTGCGGCGAGCCGTCGGGACCTCGTCTGTCGGGATATTCTTGGGGCTCCATCATGTCGAGGACCATTGGACGGAACGCCTGCGCCGCGTAGACGATGTACGAACCCTTCGGGTATTGGTCATCACCCGCCCGGAATCTGGCGGTGGACTTGTGTACCTCAATCCCGGTCCGCCGGAGATGGGTCACAAGATTCGTTGCCTCAACACGATCCCACTGTTCCGTCGGAATCACATAAGCGAAAGGGCCGCCGGCCTCTCCCGCTTCGATGGCGTCACGGCCCATGCGATAAATGTTCATAAGCCACTTCTCGCGGAGATCAGCGGAAACATTCATCACTGCCATGGATGCGGTCAGCATATAGTCCACCGCATCCCTGAAATGGGATTCTCCTGCCTCCCACGGAATGGGGAGAAAAATGTCCGTCCCGTCATTGGATAGACGATTCGCCCGGCGGGAGCCGATGTTTTTCGGAATCGAGTCTGGATCGTAGAAACGGGGCGTCGGCGTGGCGTGGCTCGTCTCGGTGAGAATGCCGATCTGGTTGTGGAAATAGGGGGCGGTCCGCATGCCGCCGTTCCACCACATGCTGTACTGAAAATCAGAGACAACACCGCCCATCTTCTTCATGGCGAACCTGTTCCCCATGGCGGTGCCCACAAGGCTGACACCGGTGGTGACACCGGGGTGGATGTTGGGATTGACGGGATCAGAAAACGGCGGAAGAAAAATCCTCGCCCAGGATGGGCCTGTCTGATGATGGTTGTAAACAATCTGAGGATACCACTCGTTGTAGATCACTCGGGAGCACGCCTGAGATTCGGGCATGTTGTTCATGAACCAGTCCCTGTTGTTATCGTGCCCGACGTAATGGTGATAGAGCCAGGGCGGACCGGTAGTCTCGAACGGTGTGCCGAGGTTCCGGCGGTACCAGTCCACCACAATGTCCATACCGTCAGGATTCATTACAGGCATCAGAAGTACTATAACATTTTCACGAATCTTTTTCATCTCCTCTGATTCTTCGGTGGCGATGCGATAGGCCAGTTCGGCGGTCATCTGGCCGTGGGCCCTTTCGGTAGCGTGCATGCCGCCGTCTATCCAGAGAATCGATTTCCCCTCCTTCACCAGTTGCTGTGCTTCCGCTTCGCCGATCCGCGCCCGGGCGAGCTTGGTGGAGATGGTCTTCCACCTGTCCAACTGTCGGAGATTTTCTGATGAGGAAATAAATTGAACCAGCATAGGCCTGCCGAGGGCGCTCTTGCCGATCTCCTCAAGAATCACCCTGTCCGAGGCGTCAGCGAGCTGCCTGTGATAGTCCACCATCTGGCTGTAATCAGCGAGCTTGTAATCGTCGCCGATGCGGAAGCCGAAAACCTCCTCTGGAGATTTTGGCTGCGCTACGATGAGGCTAAGATGTATAACTAATAGGCATAATCTTGGGTATTTCATTTTGTCCTTTCTTTTATCGTTTTTGTGCGGGTGCCGCTGAGCTTCCTTCCCAATCCGGATCTGCACCGCCAATCCACTCTCCCGTCACTGTATCGTTCATCACCGCATGGATTCGCCCGAAACGACCTATCCCTCTCTGCACAGAGACGCCGTAACCTAATTCAACAAAGTGGAGGCTATCGGCCAAAGACCACCCTAATCCACCGGTGAATTCAAGATCAATCCCTTCTTCCGTAGGATAGACACGGGGTAGCCGGAGAGCCGATGCAAGATCGTGACCCTGATCGATGATCCTGCTGATCACCGCCACTATGGAGGAAGGTATGCGGCTACCGCCCGCCGCACCAAGAGCCAGAAACGGGGAGCCATTATTCGAGACGAGCAAAGGAGAGATATGGCTTGAAGCACGTTCTCCCGCTCTCACCTCACCTAGATAGCCACCTAACGTTTGAGCATAGGCAAAACCGAGCCCTGGCGTGGCAACCTTTGACCCAAGAGTGGTGCCTAAAGTTTGCGTCAGAGCCACAACCATCCCATCTCTATCGACCACGGTGAGATGAGTTGTATGCCCCATCGGTGCCGACCACGCTTCGGGGAGAGGTTCCCCTCCGCTCCTCGGTGATAGTGAGCCGTTGCTGATCTCATCTGCCCGCTCCCGGGCCCATGCTTTTGACGTAAGTCGTTCCGCATCCTCAAGGGAATGCTGTTCCTTTCTGTCGAGATAAGCAGCTTCGATGGCATTATGCAGAGCCTCTCCCCAGATTCTTTCATCCGTCATGTCCTTCCCCAGCGCCTCCATGATGTGCAACACCTCAATAGTGATAGCACCAAAGGCGGGCAAGTAGAGAGCGACCAAATCGAACCCTCGGTACGAACCGTGGACAATGTAGGAATTCTCCGCACGGTAGTCCTTCAGGGCTTTTCGTGTAAGCACACCTCCGTTGGCCTGATTGTCTTCAATAATTCTTTCCGCGATCCACCCTTCATAGAATACGTCAGGTCCATCTTCAGCAATGGCATTCAGCACCCTGGCAAGGTCTGTCTGTACCACCCAGTCTCCCGCTTTCTTTGCGGAACCGTCCTCATTCAGAAAGTAGCGGCGGGATCCTTCAAACTCATTCAATTCTTTATTAACCGATGCTTGGCGTAACGCTTCGCCGCTGATGAGAGCATGACCGTTTTCCGCAAGTGAAATCGCAGGTTTCATCACTTTACGCAGCGGGAGGGATCCGTGTTCATTCAGAGCTTTGGTCAGCCCTCTTACCACGCCCGGTACACCGATACTTGGATAGCCATAACGCTTCTTTGGTGCATTTTCGTAGTCATAATGCAGCGGTGCCTGTGTTGTGCCATCAATACCGAACACTTCACCCGAAGAAGATGAAATCAATATCTGTGTCCTTCCGCCAATCCCACTCATACTCGGCTCTACAACCGCTAGGGTAAAGGCGGCCGACACAGCCGCATCCACAGCGTTACCACCAGCTTCAAGCATCTCTACGCCGGCCTGCGTGGCAAGAGGATGGGCGGTGGCTACAGCGCCTGCTTTCGATTGCGATTGTTTCTGATACAAATTTTTATACGAAAAATCGGATACCTGTTGGACATGTCCACAATTAGATAGAAGTACAACAGCCGAAAACGTTAGTCGTTTGAAATTAATTGTGTAGCAACGCACAGTCTACATATTCCTTTAATACTGGTTATCAGTGGCGTGAATAGTAGGAAATAGTAAAGCAAATACTCAACTTTATGAGCACAATTTATTTCCGAAGGCTAACAGCATCAAGGAGTATCGGAAGATTGTTGCACTTTCAAATAGCATTGAGATAGCTTAGGTTAGTCGTAATGAAGAATTGCCAACAACAGATACGATATTGGTTACCGCCCGTTTTCTTGCTTCTGATACTGATTCTAGGTTGCGACGAGCCTGCCACTACAGATTCGAATGAACCAGAAGAAAAAATCGAGTATCTCGTTGGTGAATCCTACTTCGGGCGAAACAACTATATACAGTACAAGGTTGGAAATCTTCCTCTTATTATCGCAGCGCCTCATGGCGGAAGTGAAAAACCTGAAGAGATTCCCGATCGATCTTGGGGCTCAACAGTTAAAGATGCTTTCACTCTGGAAATGTCTAGAGTGCTGGCTGACTCGCTTAATGAATTGACAGGAAAGCAGGTTCACCTGATTACATGTCTACTGCATAGATCCAAACTGGATGCAAACCGGGATCTCGATGAAGCAGCGCAAGGAAACGGTTATGCCGGAACTGCCTGGACGGAGTACCACAATTTTATCAATGTTGCTAAGGAAAAAGTGACGGAGGAATTCGGCCACGGACTTTATATAGATCTGCACGGTCAAAGCAGACGACCGAGAATTGAGCTGGGTTATCTTTTGGATGATGTTGACCTGATGCTACCGGATTCGGTATTGGATGAGCCGCTTTACGTTGAAAAGAGTAGTCTAACTATCTATCCTCGCAAGGCTACCCGACAGTCCCCAGTATTACAATCTCTCACCCGGGGGAAGACGGCTACTTTCGAGGGGGGTACAACACGGTGCGACACGGGTCACGAGATAGCGGCACCATCAGCGCTGTACAGATTGAGCTTTACAAAGAAGGGATAAGAGATTCGAGTGAGAACAGGGCTCGATTCGCCGGTCACTTCACCTTGGCGGTTCACCGATTTTTTAAAGAATTTTTCGCCCTAGATCTCAGCAGCCGACAATAAATAAACCCCCGCCCAAGCGGGGGTTTATTCTATCATTTCCTTGAGAACGTTTAACCTGTTATTTATTCACCTCAGTTTTTGAATAAAGGCCAGGATCAGCCGGCGCATTGGCATTGGAGTTTAACTCATCCTGAGCATAAGGAATTCGTTCAACATGTTGAGATGCCGCCGAATTGTTCAGAGGAAAAGGAGGAATCAGGTCGGTCTCCCCTGCTCCGCGCAGGCGCCGATGGTCATTGAACGGCATAAAAGTGCCGAAACCTGAAATATAACGCTCTTCCATAATCTCTCGTAATAGCGCCTTGTCTTTGGACACACCGTCAGCATTTTCCATACCGCCACTCTCAAAATCAGCCTCAACATAAGCTTCGTAGCTGTATGCTGCGGCATCAAAGTTCGCGTTGAGACGCCCGCCACCGGCCAACCACTCACGATATGAATTTAAGTGAGACAGCCCGTCAGAAAAGCCTGATGTCCGAGCTGCGGCTTCAGCTTTGATCAGTTGGTTTTCGAAGTAAGTCACCATTGGCTGTGGCTCAAACTGTTCAATGACGCCCAAATTGCCCGAAGCTGACGTTTCATCAATCTGATAGTAAGCAAACCGGGCCGTCTCATCTGTCTTGTCATTACCCCTGTATACGTCTGTTGTATCATTGAGCAGTTGCATAAGATAGCTGTTTCCCGTACCAAGATCGCCTGTTCGAGAGCCAGCCAGAATGGTGTAGAAAAGATTTTTGTCGCCAGCGTCTACGGAGGCGTCGCCCCTGGGTGTATGTAGCATATCGCCATCTGAGGACGAGATGCCGCTGTTTGCCGCTGAGAGTGCGCCGCTGTAATCCTTTTGAATCAGGGCGTACCTCGCCTTGAGCGTATAAGCTGCTGCAACCCACTTGTCAGCATCGCCTTCAAAATAGACGTCGTAAGCTTCACTTTTGCTAGAAGCTGATTTCAAATCAGAAATACCATCATCTAGCAGGGATGAGAGACTTTTCAATACTGAAACCTGTGACTCAAATGCAGGATCGTCAATCTCTCCTCCAATCTCTGAGTTAGGTACGTCACCCATGAGAATTGCGAGGGTCCCTACACCATGTGCCTCCATAACCTTTGATATCCCCACCAGCAGTTTATCATCCGGTGCGGTCTCTCTGATGTGTCGGGTATTGGTAATCAATCCAGTGTAAACCAGTCTCCACTCATCATTCGATTCTACCGTAGATAGAGAGTAGCCGTATATATTCGAATATAATGATGTGAAGCCGGTCAACTGTCCGGAATACATTCCACTTATACGATTCAAATGACCGCATTGAGCAAGGGTATTTGCCAACTGTGCGCCATTCAGAAATAGTCTCGCGTCTACATCAGCAAGTGTAATCTCATTCGGATTGTCATTTAAATCACCAGGGATCTCACACGAAGTTAATGCGATACCGACGGAGAGAATGGAGAACAGTAAAACCTTTTTCATTACTTTTAATTCCTTGGTATGGTTGATCATCTTCATTCCCTCCTTTAGAAGTTTGCCGCTACTGAGAACAGGTATGACTTCGTACTGGGATTGGCGAAGTAGTCCAGACCGAAACCAGTCTGAATCCCTCCAACATTAACTTGAGGATCCACACCTACCAGCTCCTTATACCACGCGAACAGGTTGCGGGCGGTGGCTGTTACTGTCACGGAGTTCAATCTTGTCATCTGTTTGAAAGAGGGCGAATCCAGCGTATAAGAGAGGGACAGTTCTCTTATGCGTGAGAAAGTCGCGTCCTTAACAGAAAAGTTGTAGGCCTGGTTGTCACCAAAACCGCCTCCGATACCGTGGCGGTACCAGGTTTCATCCAGTAGTACTTCTCCACCACCGAAATCGTGCACTTTCCCTCGCACAGTTGTCCCTGACGCAACAATATCACCGTCATAGTTTACCAGGTCCTTTGTAAGTGTCGTTCGTTCAGCAGTATCCATGGTAGTGCCAAAACGGCGCAACACCCACTGTGTTCTTGGTGAATACTTGCCACCCTGGGAATGTTCAAAAAGGATATTTAGCCTGATTTTCTTCCAGTGGGCGTTCAACCCTACTGTCCCCCGCCAATCAGGGTTCGGATCACCAAGCACTATAGGCAAAGAAGTGATCTGAGGAAAACCGTTTGCGTTTAGAATCAGCTTTCCATCCACGGTACCGTCCTCAGTCTGCGATCCTGTTCCGTAGAGAGAACCAATGGGGTAGCCAACTTTTGCAACAGAATTGACAGAACCTGAGCCCAGGTAAATCACATCTGTTCCCGCCAAGTCGAGAACCTCATTTTTGTTGGTCGCCCAGTTAAAGTTGAGATTGAGGCCCATATCCGCCTGGCGTATCATGTTCCACGATCCATCCAGTTCAATGCCACTATTCTTCATCCTGGCCGCATTCTTATACTGTGTGTCGTAGCCCGAGGATGGTGATAGAGAAACATTGATGAGCATATCATTGATTTCATTCTGATAACTCGTGACACTGAGAGCAAACTTGTCATCAAAAAAGCGGAGATCTACCCCTACTTCGGTCTCAGTTTTGACTTCAGGTTTCAGATCAGGGTTCCCCCGGTCATCATCCACCCGATAACCTCCACCCCATAGCCCTACATCAAGAGGGTCACTGTAAGTGCTGTAGGAAAATCCGCTCTCGGCAAGTGTTTCAAAGCGATGGGCGGAAGGCCTCACACCCACCTGACCATAACCAACTCGCAACTTACCAAAGCTGATGGGAAGTGCGCCGCTCACCATATCTGTAAATTGATAAGCCAAGTCAGCGGCGGGATAGAAATATGATTCTTTAATCGTGGAATGATTTTCAAGCGCACCGGATAAATTCAAGAAGATTTGATCCATGGCGTCTATTGAAAGAATACCATATGTTCTATCAGAACGGATGAATAAGCGACTGTTGGAAACAGACGATGCATCTGAAGAAGTATTCACATTCGTGGTGTGTTTTTCAGTATTCACAAGAAAACCGGTAATTCTTGAAGAACCCCTGCTGTAAACACGATCATTAATATTGTAACCAATAGTTGCCAACATTGAGGCTGAAGAACCGAGAGATATATTCTGACGTGCGATCACATCATAATTTGTTTCACGATTGCTTATTCTATCTATGTCAAAGACACCCGGATTAAAGGCTGAGCCAGCAGAACCGGGTGGGAAAAAACCTTCACGGTTATCAGTAAATCCGTCCAGACCAGCACGAAAGACGATGTCTGTGCCTGCTCTGGGTGTTATAACCATTTCATTGGAGAATATTAATCGATTTACGTTCGTCAGGTTCTCCTGTTCATTGATTGTCCAGATAGGATTATTGTAGATAGGGTTGGTGCTTGGTCCAGCAAGCTGGCGCCGATAAGCACGATGTCGATTAGTATATTCGGTTTTACTTCCATCAGAAGCCACATCTACAAATGTTCCTTTATAGTGGGTAATGTCAAAGTCAGGGGCCGTTCTAAGAAGTCCCAAAAGAAGACCAGCAACATTTGAGCCTCGCTGAGAGCGGTTTGAACTGCTGTATGTATACCCGACTTTTGAGCTCATGGTCATCCATTCAGACAGTTTGAACTGTGTATTGAGCCTGATATTATCACGATCATAAAATGACTGGCGGATTATTCCATCCTGACGGAGGCGACCATAGCTGAAAAGGTACGTTTTGGTGGCATCACCGCCTGAGAGTTGAAAATCATCCTGAACATACGTGCCGGTTCTGAAGACAAGATCAAAATTTGAGTCCACATACACATCTTTGGAATTCTTCCCAGTAATCTTGTACTGAGTGAACGAACCATCTTCGGAAACAAAGTAATCACCGCTTGTGTCTACCTCATCAGCACCACCGGAACGATCCGGTATATAATCACCCCAGGATTCCGCTTGAGTTCCAGCCTTACCATTACGTCCCTGACCCCATACTGTCTGCATCGGCAGCCTTTCATGGATTTCATCAAATGACATCGTACGCGTGTAATTCATTCGCATCTTGCCAGGAGCGCCTTCTTTTGTCCTGATTACAATCACACCATTAGCCGCACGCGAGCCCCAAAGAGCAGCAGCGGAAGCCCCCTTGAGAACCTCTACAGCCTCAATATCATTCACATTAAGGTCATTAATACGGGATTGTTGTGAGGTGCCACCAAATCTGGAATGACCTGCATAAATCTGAGAATTGTTTATAGGGACACCATCAACAATGATCAAAGGTTGGCTTGCACCCGAAATGGTGTTGTGACCGCGGATCCTGATAGATGTTCCGGCACCGGCATCTCCACTGACAGCGTTGACCATAACATTGGATGCTTTGGCCGCTAGAGAATTGGCAATGAGTGTTTCTCCCGAACGGTTCATGTCAGTCGCTGCTACTGGCACACTGGTGGAACCTTGCTGGTCACGGTTAGCCTGAAAACCGAGAGCCGTTACACTAATGGCTCTCAAACCTATGGCATCTACCGCTAAGGAGAAGTTGTATGTTACACTACCACTCAAAGGGATAGCGAGGGATGTAGAAGAACTTTGATACCCGATATAAGATGCGCTAACTGTTACCGTCTGGCCTGTGACTGTTCCAGCCGGCACATCAATGGTGAAGCTACCATCAATACCTGCTGCACCACCCAACTCGGTGCCTTCAACAACAACATTGGCGCCTACTAGCGGGGCGCCACTTTCATCAGTAACAGTACCCTGAATGGAGGACTGGGCGTACAATAGTCCGGACATGGATAAGAATAACAAAGTTTGACTGAATTGCCTCATCATTGCAATCTCCTAGTTTTTACAAAAGCTCTAAGTGAACACAAGTATCGATCGATTCTTTCATCCTAAGGAAATTTACACGAAGACATCAGGCTGAGCAAGAATGAACTTGGCGCTTCAGAATGGTTTACTTCAGCGCGTCAAAAAGGTAGCTATATTTTACGATAATGGATCGTGTCTGATTCTGGATGGGGATGCCGTCATAGTCCTGTGTTTCGTTGTAGACGAGGTAGAGCCCCGTGGCGGCGGACTGCTGCCAGATGAACCGCCAGTTCATGGACCACTCATCGGACTGACTGTTGTATTGCAGAAGTGACTGGATATAAATCCTTGGTGAGAATGAATAGGTTAATCGTGCTTTCACCAGGTTGGTCACAAAATCACCGCCGGGCAGGCTTACATTGTTATACTGAGAACTGAACTGGGACGTGAACTTGTCCTTGTAACGGACATTCAGTGTCGGCGTCATGTTTATCCTGTCTCCACCGAAAAATCCACCAACCACGATTCTTGAGGTAAAGCTTACAGCTTTTGCCCTATTAGTCATAATCATGATCTGTATTTCCTGATCATCGTAAGTGGCGGCGGGGACGGTCACGCCGGAAGCGATCTCGAAATCTTGAAGAACTCCCTCTTTTACGAGATTTGTCCCTGTGTGGATTTCGAAGCCTGACCGGAACTCCCAGTGTGTGTCAATGTGCCACTTCCCAGATTCATGAAAGCCGTCTAACTTCCAATAACCGCTATAGTCGACGTGAGGGCGGTATTCAAGCAGACCGAAGAGATCGTCCGGGCGAAACCGTGTGAAGATACGCCCTGTCCACTTGCGGTAGTTTTGCCGCTTCAGAAACCCCATTTCGGGATTGAAATCTGGTCCAACTTCCGTATAGCCGAAGGAGGTCGACACCTGCTGCGTATTGCGGCCGGCGTGGAGTCGATACGCATAGGCTCTATCCATTTTCATTCCCGGTGTTTCTGTGACAGCGCCGAACAGTACGACCTGACTCAGCTCCCCAATTCCCAGCTGGCCGCCATCAGCAAGACCACCACCACCACGATCAGATAATGATCCTTTCGTGAGGATGGCGGCGGGAACGCCTTTGGTGTGATTAAGAGACGCGGCCGAATCATGAGCGTCGTCCTCTGGTGATTGGCGCGTTGGGGATGCACGCGCGCTGTCTCTGCATCAGGGTGTAGCACCCCAGTGTGAGGAGG
>LUMD01000199.1_pt1 | contig 21105 bp, 18 predicted proteins | sample 729651 | NCBI WGS metagenome assembly LUMD01 (sample SAMN03860272, study PRJNA289734) | marine metagenome | biome: seawater column; feature: ocean; material: water; isolation source: Red Sea water column Station 34 - depth 258m | place: Saudi Arabia: Red Sea | collected 2011-10-15 | depth 258 m | reverse complement strand
TATCGACCGGGGTACCACTGGCATTCAGTTTTTGCTGTCTTTCGTCGCATTTAACATCCTCCCGACCCTGTTCGAGGTGTTACTGGTCTGCGGCATTCTCTGGTACCTGTACGGTATCTCTTATGCACTGGTTACCGCAGTAACCATAGGTATCTATGTATGGCTGACCTTTGGTATCACGGCCTGGCGCATACGCATCCGGCGCGAAATGAACGATGCGGAAAATGAAGCCAGTACACGCCAGGTCGACAGTCTGCTCAACTTTGAGACAGTCCGATATTTCAACAACGAATCGCATGAACTGACCCGGGTCGACGAGGCACTAAAAACTTATGAGCAAGCTGCAGTCAAAAGTCGCGAAAGCCTGTCTCTCCTAAATGTTAGCCAGGCAACCGTCGTAATCACCGGTATCACAATTATGCTGATCATGGCCGCCCTGAACATCCGTAATGGCACGATGACTGTTGGGGGATTTGTTGTGGTGAACACTTATTTGATGCAGTTGTCCATTCCGCTTAATTTTCTTGGTACGGTATATCGTGAAATACGGCAGGCGCTGGTCGATATGGAGAACATGTTTACCCTCCTGGAAGAGGTACCGGAGATCAAAGACCTGCCGGGTGCGCGGCCCCTGGGCACACCGCGGGGTGATATCAGGTTCACCGATGTTCACTTCGGCTACGATGCGCAAAGGGTAATTCTGCACGGCATCAGCTTTCAAGTGAAAGCGGGAGAAAAGGTAGCCATTGTCGGTCCCACGGGCGCCGGCAAGTCGACGATCAGCCGTCTGCTGCTGCGATTTTACGAGCCTAATTCCGGTCGAATTTCGGTCGACGGTCTCAACCTGCACGAAATCACACAAGCGTCGCTCCGCGATGCTATCGGCGTAGTCCCGCAGGATACCGTTTTGTTCAACGATACAATCTATTACAACATTGCCTACGGTGATCCGAGCGCTAAAGAACAGCATATCTACGAAGCTGCGCGTACGGCCAGGATTCACGACTTTATTACCCAACTGCCCTCTGGCTATCAGACCCGCGTCGGTGAGCGAGGTCTGAAACTCTCCGGTGGTGAAAAACAACGTGTCGCAATTGCCCGCGCCGTACTCAAAAACCCGACAGTATTCTTCTTTGACGAAGCCACCTCTTCTCTGGACAGTGCAACTGAAACCGATATACAAACAAACCTGGATGAAATTTCCAGCGGACGGAGCACCCTCATCATTGCCCACCGGTTATCTACCGTGGTCTCGGCCGATCGAATCCTGGTGCTGGATGATGGCCGAATCATCGAACGCGGCACCCACCAGCAACTGTTGACCCAGGACGGTCTTTACGCAAGCCTTTGGCAAGAACAGGAAAAAGAACGCAAACGTAAGCAGCCTGTCTGACATTTTGATGTGAACTCAAAACTGTTTAATATGTTGTATTCACTAACCTAATAGCTGGCAACTGAAGCTGTGGCTTCAGACCAACTGGTCGGAATTGACTACACTCGAACACAGCCCATGACTTCTGCCCCTTCACCCGATACCACCCGCCTTGCACCCTGGCTAGAATCGAACGTACCCGGGTTTTCGGGGTTTGAATCTATCGAGAAATTCTCTACCGGTCAGTCCAATCCGACCTACCTGGTGTGCGCACGCAGTGGCCGCTATGTATTACGTCGAAAACCTTCAGGCCAACTGCTTAAGTCAGCCCACGCAGTGGACCGTGAGTATCGAATCATGCGGGCGCTGGCCGATACCGCTGTACCCGTACCACAGATGTATACACTGTGTGAGGACGACGACATATTCGATACGATGTTCTACATCATGAGCCACATCGAAGGTCGAATATTCTGGAACCCATCTCTACCAGAACTGGCCACATCCGACCGGGGCCAACTTTATGATGAGATCATCCGGGTTCTTGCGGAACTACACAGCGTAGATCATGTTGCTGTTGGCCTCGAGGACTTTGGACGCCCCGGAAGCTACTTCGATCGCCAGACTGGCCGCTGGAGCAAACAGTATCGTGCCAGTGAGACCGAGAAAATCGAGGCGATGGAGCACCTGATGACCTGGCTGCCTGCTCATTCGCCGGCCGATGATGGTCAGAATGGTTTAATCCACGGCGATTACCGGCTGGACAACATGATTTTTCACGGCCGCGAATACCGAATTCTGGCGGTGATCGACTGGGAAATCTCGACAGTTGGCCACCCCCTGGCAGACCTGGCTTATTTCTGTATGGGCCTGCGCATCACACCTGGCCAGCATATTCAAGGACTCGGCGGCAAGGACCGTCGTGCTCTGGGTATACCCGAAGAAGCAAAAATGCTTGACCGATACTGCCAGCTACGCGGTATTTCCGGTATCGATAATTGGCCCTACTACATCGCCTTCTCTTTGTTCCGGCTGTCCGCGATACTGCAGGGTGTCTACAAACGTTCTCTTGACGGGAATGCGTCAAACGAACGGGCAGCAAAAATGGGGGGCATGGTCCGCCCCTTGGCTGAGTTGGCTGAAAGCATTCTCAGTAATGAGAACACCTGATCGAAGTACAGCTGACTGATGAATTTTGCCTACACACCCAAGGTCGAGGCGCTCCGCGCCAGCGTCGATACATTCATGACTGAACAGATCGTGCCACGAATCAGGCTATGGCACGAAGAAATTGAGCGAGGGCATTTTCCGGTCTCTTTTATGGAGGACTTGAAAGCCCGAGCTCGTTCTGAAGGGCTCTGGAATCTTTTCTTGCCTGGTCTTCGGGAAGAAGAGCCCGGGACTCGTCTAACCAATCTCGAATACGCACCGCTTGCCGAGATCATGGGTCGTGTGGCCTGGGCATCTGAAGTGTTCAACTGCAATGCACCCGACACCGGCAACATGGAACTGCTGCATATGTTCGCGACACCTGCACAGTACGAGCAATGGCTACGGCCACTGCTCCAAGGTGAAATCCGATCGGCGTTTGCGATGACAGAACCTGACGTAGCGTCATCTGATGCCACCAATATCCAGACACGCATTGAACGAGTGGGGGATGACTACGTGATCAACGGCCGAAAATGGTTTATCACTAATGCGGCTCATCCTCACTGCCGGCTGATTATTCTGATGGGCAAGACCGATCCTGAAGCTGCGCGACACAACCAACAAAGCATGGTGCTGATTCCGATAGACACACCTGGTGTGAATATCGTGCGCAATATCCGGATCATGAATCACCATGCGCCTGAAGGTCACTGCGAGATAGTTTTCGATAATGTCCGAGTGCCTGTAAGCAACCTGCTCGGTCAGGAAGGCAGTGGCTTCACGCTTGCTCAGGCCCGCCTTGGACCTGGTCGGATTCACCATTGTATGCGCTCAATCGGTGCAGCAGAACTTGCCGTGGAACTGATGATCGCGCGGTCGAAACAGCGTCAGACCTTCGGCAAAAATCTCCATGAACACGGAACAGTGACCGACTGGATCGCCCGTTCACGAATCGAGATCGAACAAGCCCGCTTACTGGTTCTCAAAACAGCCTGGCTAATCGATGAACAGGGTACCCAGATCGCCCGCAAGGAAATTGCCATGATCAAGGCTCTGGTGCCGAACCTTCATGTCACCGTAATTGATCGAGCCATGCAGTTGTTCGCACCTACGGTCAGTCGCACGTGCAGAATTAACAGAGCATGACGGCATTGATAGCACAGCCGCCTACCTCAGTCCTTCTGAGTTATCCTAACCTCTGCCTCGAGGCTGCTGTAACGCGTCCGATTACTCAATTACATCTGTCGCGGTAGTGTCGATGGCAAAGGTCACTAAATGGTCTACCTCGAATCTGACTCCAACGTTATCGCCGACCGCAAAATTGGCGTGACTCGGAAACAGAGCCAACACTGTCGTACCTGTTTCGAACCGAATCGTGTAGAGGATTTCAGCACCTTTGAAAGCTTTGTGCACGACCTCACCTCTAATTGAGCTGTCTGCATCGAGCACCACGTCGTCGGGCCTAATCAACACTTCAACCTGACTACCAGTCGGCATCACGATATCCTGATCTCCGCGAAGTTCTCCGAATTCAGACTCCACCGCACGGGGCGTTTTGACTTTTGCCGGTAGAAAAATTCCGTTGCCGATAAAGTCAGCGACAAATCGGTTCCCAGGTTCGTGATATAGATTGTAAGCCGTGTCCCATTGCAGAAGACGCCCTTCCGCCATCACGCCGATTTGTTCACCCATTGAAAACGCATCATTTTGGTCGTGAGTCACCAGGATACAGGTGATCCTATCTGCTTTGAGCATATCGGACACCTCCTGTCCCAACCGCTCGCGCAAGTCCAAGTCCAGACTGGAGAACGGTTCATCCATGAGCAGCAGTAGTGGTCTGGGTGCCAGCGCTCGAGCAAGCGCAACCCGTTGCTGCTGGCCGCCGGAAAGCTCATGTGGAAATCGCTGCGCCACTCGGGTTAATCCGACGCGTTCCAGGATTTCAGACACAGTCGTGCGCCGATCCGCTGGAGACAACGCACGTAGACCCGACTCAACATTTTGTTCGACAGAAAGATGCGGAAACAGTGCATGATCCTGAAATACCATCCCAACCCGGCGCTTCTCCGGCGACAGAATATCGCCCGGCCGTGAGACACATTGACCATTGATTGAGACACTGCCGGAAAGCAACGGCTGAAACCCGGCAACTGCCCGCAACACCGTGGTCTTGCCACAGCCACTGGGACCCAACAGGCAAACCTGGTCGCCTTTGTTGACCGTCAGACTGAGATCGTAAACCGCCCGTTCCAAACCATAATTACAAGACATACCCTGGATCTCAAGCAGCGGCACATCGCGAGAACCGGCCGGATAGATCTTTGAAGACGCCATGCTCATTACTTACGCCAATGTACCACTGCTGGGCCGAGTCGAACGTGCCCGGGCGGTCATAGTACTGAGCAATACAACCGGCAGCAGTCCAACCAGTACTATCGTCAGCGAACCCAGCGCTGCTTCACCGAGCATTTCGTCAGAGGCAAACCAGTAAACATGTGTCGCCAACGTCTCAAAATTAAAGGGTCTCAAAATTAATGTGGCCGGTAATTCTTTCATGCAGTCCACAAAAACAATCATGGCAGCTGTCAGCATACCGCCCCGTATCAGCGGCAGGTGATACCGCAGGAGCGTTTCACCTGCTCGGTAACCCAGTGTGCGCGCGGCCATGTCTAATGATGGTGATACCTTAGCCAGGCTGGATTCGACCTGGCCCAGGGCAACAGCGAGAAAGCGAACAACATAGGCAAATAAGCACGGCACCTGGCACGGCATAACCCAACGACGCAATGCGCGTCGCGATACCAATAACCCGACCGCCGGCCAGCCGCTGACTGTACGCAACCAGCAAGGCAATGAGCAGCGCAATGACAGCCGCAGCCGCAGAGAGCATGAGACTGTTTAGCGCATAGGACCTGAAGTCTGCAGTCCACGATTCATGAAAGTAGATCACAGCCAGCCTGAGCAAAACAATCAGCGGCACAACAAATCCAATAAGTATCGGCAGCAGACAGGCGGTCAAGGCCAACAGGCAGGGTAGCCCTTTAAGATGGTAGCTGGGCAATTCGCGAAAACGACTGCTGACGTTCTGGTACACCTTCTGCTGACGCCGGCTAAAGCGTTCTATAGTGATCAACAAAACAACAAAGGCCAGCATAGTGGTTGCAATCTGGGCACCGCCAGCCAGACTGCCCATACCCTGCCACACATCAAAGAGCGCCGCTGTCATGGTCTGTACCGCAAAGAAATCCACGGTCCCGAAATCGTTAAGCGTTTCCATCAGAGCCAAAGCCACACCGATAGCAATTGCCGGCCGAGCAGCAGGTAGTGATACACGAAAAAAAGTTCGCCACGGACCGTGTCCCAAAACCCGAGTAACCTCGAGAACATTCACCGATTGTTCGAGAAACGCAGCGCGGGCGAGTAGGTAAACGTAGGGATAAAGAACAACGCCCATGAGTATGATGGCACCACCCAAACTGCGAACCTCAGGAAACCAGTAGTCCTGTGGAGTCTTCCACTCAAACACCATGCGAAAAAACGCCTGAACCGCACCGGAATATTCAAGTAAATCAGTGTACGCATAAGCGATGACGTACGCCGGAAATGCCAGGGGCAGCAGCAGTAGCCAGTCGAAAATTCGCCTGCCCGGAAAGCGACACATCGTGACCAGCCATGCTGTTACCACTCCTGTGAGAAGGACGCTCGCACCAACGCCCAACATGAGCCAGAGTGTCGTACCGATGTAGCCGGGCAGTGATGTCGAAATCAGATGAGCCCAGATATCACCGCTGGGCTTCAATGCCATCCAGATGACCGCAACGACCGGCAGCGCCGCCAATACAGCTACCGATAGGGACACTAACGTCCAGCTATTTTGTGGAAGCCCAAGGCCAAAACGATGACCTCTCATACCAGTGAACGTAAGGGCGTTCGCCATAAATAATTTTGCCTGTCTAACGATTACAAGAGCGACACCGTCTTACAAAAATACTGTCTGCGCCTGAACGGTGCCACTACTAATAATTATTGCCGTATTCTCTAATCGTTATATCTCACTTCATCTGCCAATTTGACTGCAGCTGTCCGGTTATCAGCAACAACGCCCAGGCTTAAGGAGTCTTCCTTAAATCTGCCCCAGGAATTTTGCAGGTCACTCCAGGCAACACCGGGCTTAACTGGATATTCTGCATTTTTCTGAGCATACATTTCCTGACCAGCTTCACTTGCAAGGAATTCCATCAATTTGATGGCGTTGTCTTTGTTGGGGGCATACTTGGTCAGTGCGACTCCACTGACATTCATATGAGTTCCACGACCTGACTGGTTTGGAAAGATGACATTAACAGCCTCCGCCCATGGCAGCTGTTTCGGATCCTTGAACATCTTGGCCATGTAGTAATGATTAATGACTGCGATATCGCAAACACCCTCTTTGATTGCCTTGACTTGTGCGCGATCATTACCCTGGGGCTTTCGTGCAAGGTTGTCTCTTAAACCAGACAGCCAAGTTTTCGCGCCTTCTAACCCATGGTGAGCAATTATGCTGGCTGTCAACGCCACCATATAAGGGTGTTTGCCCGAACGGGTACAGATACGTCCCCTCCACTTTGCGTCAGCGAGATCTTCGTAGGTCGAAATAGCATTCGGGGCAACACGTTCTTTAGAGGACACAATGATTCTGGCTCTCGTGGTTAAGCCAAACCAGTGACCATGAGGTGCCATGTAATTGTCGGGAATATTTCCAGCAAATCGCTCCCGATTGACTGATTGCGTAAGACCTGCATTATGAATGTCAGACAAACGGCCGATATCCACAGTGAACACAAGATCGGCTGGACTGTTTCGACCTTCGCTTTGCAGTTTTTCCAGCATACCTTTTTTGGCATACACAGAGTTGACCTTAATTCCAGTTTGCTTTGTAAACTCGGCGAACATTGGATCAATCAATTGTGGTTTACGGTAACTGTAGACGTTGACCTCCTCTGCATGACTGACCGACACAGAACTTGCGAGTCCAATTACTGTACCCACCACGAAAGCAACGAACTTCCGGAACATGTTTATCTCCTTAAGCCAGCGAATCATTATTTAATGCGAATAAGAATGATTCGCATTATATAGTACTAAAACCGTACTGTCAATACTGTTTTATACGGCTCCTCGCTAGAGGATCAATCGGAGATATGAAGACGCGACGCGACCTAGGCTACGCTCTTAGTCTGAGCAGCGGCAGCCGGAAGCAATGCAACAGCAACTAAAATTGTCAATGCAGCTACAGTCAGCACCCAGAACAATGCGTCAAAACCCCAGAACGCATAGATCCAAGCGATCAAAGGTATCGAACTCGCACTGACGGAAAAGGTGACGATGTACCTAAACCCAAACACTCGGCTACGCCACTCACTGCGGGTAATCCGGCCGAGCAGTACATCGTTGATGGGGATCTGTCCAAATACCGCCAACATGAACACGGCACCAACCGCCAATGCGACTGACCCTGTGGCGCCGACCATCAGAGCAAAAAATACAGTCTGTATGGCAGCAACTATAAGGAAAACCAGCTTAAGTGATACGCGGTCGAGCAGGTAGCCGACTATAATTTGTCCGACCGAGGCCAATGCAAACACAACAAACGCAAAACCACCCACCGAAGTAGCCGTAACAGCGAGTTCTCCCAAACGTTCATCAAATACCTTGGGCAACGAAAATGTCGTGCTCTGAAATACCAGCCCGCCGACTGCAGTCGAAAAAAAGATGACAGCGAAGATTCTAATCAACACCGGGCGTGAAACCTGTAACATCTGGTCAGACTTTGCCTGTCCCGCACCCACCTTTTCCGCAGAACCCCTCGACTGATGGGTCGTGGATAGAAACAGCGCGTAGGCGAATCCAATTGCAACACATGCCGCGCCCGGCCAGACAAATGCTGAGCGCCAACCGGTTTGGTCAATCAGGAACCCTGTAATCAAGGCCGCACAACCAACGCCCAGGTTTCCGAACACTCCATTGACTGCCAACGGCATGCCGGTTTTCGTTCGACCCTGCACGACCATCGCCAATCCAACCGGATGATAAATGGCACCAAACATACCAATGATAAATAATCCTAACCCGATTTGTAGGGGTGTATCTGCAAAGGCAGTGAGTACAGCAGCAATGCCAATACCGATGAAAAACACCAGCATCATCCCTTCTCGACTCCACTTATCGGCCAGCCAACCGGCCGGCACCGCAAACAGACCAAAAGCCACGAATCCAGGGGTTGCATAGGGAATTAGCTGTGCATAGCCCATGCCCCACTCCCGGGCCAGCGCGAGGGCTGCAACCGCCGAAAAAATTAGGATGATCAGGTGATCGAAAAAATGACCCACATTGAGAAATAGGAACTCTAACTGTCGCCGCTTCATATGCCGATTCCTATTTGTGGTTGTTCTACTTTTAGATGCTGGAACCCATCCCAGTATTGATCAGTCTAAATCCGACCTTGGAATGTGACCCCAGTTTGACACACAATCAGCCCCTACGATACCGAAACATCGGGAGCAGACATGTCCTGGATCAAGACAATTCCATATGAGAGTTCCTCTGGCTACCTGCGGACGCTGTATGACCGGATCAAAGGATCGGACAATAACGTCGACAACATCATGATGGCTCATAGCCTACGGCCCCACACCATGGACGGCCATATGGTGATCTACAAGAATGTATTGCACCATTACGCGAATTCACTGCCCAAGTGGTTTCTGGAAACGATCGGCGTCTGGGTCAGCCTGCTGAACCAGTGCAACTATTGTGTTGAGCATCATTTTTCCGGTCTTAAACGGTTGCTGAATGACGATGTCCGTAGTAACCGCTTAAGACTGCGATTGGAAGCAGGGGATATCGAAAGTCTGGATCTCACCCCTCGCGAGAAGCTGGCGCTGACTTATACCCGGCAACTGACACTAAGGCCGGGCGAGATGACTGCTTCGCTAATTGAAGAGTTGCGCAGCAGTGGATTTGAGGATGGCGAGATCTTGGAGATCAATCAAGTCGTTGCTTATTTCAATTATGCCAACCGGACTGTTCTCGGACTGGGTACATCGACTGACGGAGATATTCTCGGGCTCTCACCGGGCAACTCCCAGGACCCGGACGACTGGCACCACGGCTAACTCGGCAGAGAGTGCGGTTCACACCCGATAATTCCGCCGTCTTAGTGCGCAGGCTCCAAAGCAATACCGCCGCGCAGGCTGTCAGCTTCAACAATACGCCAAAGCGGCGCATGATCTTCGGGTAACGCCCGGTTGCCGGGCGGGCATAGCCAGATCCGCATCAAATTTCGTTTATACCCAAGGTCCGCATCATCAATAAATGGTCGTCGGGCATGATAAATCACGTGATTGTTTAGCAATTGAATATCGCCTGGCTCAAACACACCTTCCACACAGTATTCATCGGCAAGGTCAGCTAGAAGGTCTAGTGCGGCCCATTGGTCATCTGTCATTTTGGGCACTTCCGGTAAAAGCTGGGCTGCTTCTACGTAGGTACGGGAATAGTGACTGGTGAATTTCCCTTCACGACAACCAAACACCGGCAACGGGTAAAACATCTGGTCGCCTCCCTTTTCCTCACCCAGGCGAGAGCGGTAAATTGGTGCGTAGAGTAGTGCGGCAAGCGCCGGTCGGCGGCGGATCATTTCGTTGTGCACCGTCACTGAACTGGCAATACGTGTCTCACCACCACTCTTAGCTCGACTGACACACAATAGTCCTACGATATCCGCCCGATCAGTGTGGAACCTGAGCTGTGCAGTTGACGCAGTTCGTGCCCGGGACGACAGAAAGACACCCTCCCCAGTGTCCATCTGACCATAAGTCTTCCCGACTCCGTCTCCCTCATTACAGATATCTCGGAGCAGCTGACCCTGCGAATTCTGGTAGACCGGTGTACCTAGATGCAGGGTCAAGCCAAACCACAGTGTATGCAACTCATCAGATGTATAACGTGCAGGTGAAATACCACGTATAGAAACCATCCCACAACCGTCCTCAAGTTCGGTAGATATTGCTTCGAGCTTTTGCGCAAGCACCGGCAACGGGAACTGAGTCTTTGTCAGTGACGACCAAGCAATCTGCCGAGACACCACCGTATTAAGGGCATCGTCCAGACAAGCTATGTCATCAATGTCCAGCTCTACTGACCAGCCTCCGTTCTGATCCAGCGATGATGCGTTCCAGGCGAAGGGGCCGTGAAGCGGTTCAATATGCGGAGGATTCATAACGTGAAAATAAGACGCGGGTCGCTGTTTTTGTTACCGTTTCAGCGCGAGGGTCAAGCCATCACCAACCGGAAGCATGCTCAATGACACCCGATCATCGTGATGCAGAAAACTATTCAAGGCACGAATTGCTTCGGTATCCTCATCGGTCTTATCCGGGTTCGCCACGCTGCCACCCCACAGCACATTGTCAATCAGCAGCAGTCCACCGGACCTCAACAATGCCAGCACATACTCGTAGTAGTATTGGTAGTTCGCTTTATCCGCATCAATGAAACCGAAATCGAACGAGCCTTCTTCTCCTGAATCACACATGGCCTTCAGCGTGTCGACCGCCGGTCCGATTCTGAGATCGATCCGATCGCTGACCCCAGCCTGTTCCCAATATTTTTTACCCACTGCCGTCCACTCCTCACTCACATCACAACAAACCAGTGTGCCCTCTTCGGGCAGCGCTTGTGCGACGCACAGGGCACTGTAGCCGGTAAAGGTGCCAACCTCGACTGCTTTGCGGGTTCCAGTCAGCTCGACCAGAAAGGCCATGAACTGGCCCTGTTCCGGGGACACCTGCATCATGCCCATCTTCATGGGCTTTGTTTCTTCGCGGAGTTGCTGACAGACAGTACTTTCGCGCAGCGAATGTCCCAACAGATAGTCGTGAACCTTTTCATTGAGTTGAAGTGTTGAGCTCGACATGTTGAATCCTGGATTAGTTTATTTATTGCTTGTTCTAAGTTTCTGCCGCATCCGACATCCGTACCTTATATAAAGAGTCCCGATCTGATCTACCATTTCTCTCCGAATGGCCGAAGATCCAACTCGAATGTCCAGGCAGAACGGTGCTGGCCGGTTAGCTCAAAAACACTCTGAGCAATGTCGTCGGGCTGCAGATAATAATCATCTGGAATATCCGGTCGTGCTGCACGTGTCCTCTCAAGATCAATAATGCCATCGATAATGACATAGCTAACATGTATCCCCATGGGACCTAAGCGCCGAGCCATCGATTGGGCCAAGCTGCGCTGGGCCGACTTCGCTGAAGCGAATGCTGTCGAATTGGCACCACCTCGCAATGACGCTGTCGCGCCTATCACAACAATTGCACCCGCTTCTTTTGTCTTCATTGCAGGGATGACCTGTTGGCTAGCAACCAGCAAGCCCAAGGTATTGGTCTGCCAGGACGACTCCATACCCTCTACCGTGGTCTCTTCGACATTATTCCATTCACCCGACCCTGCGTTGTAAATCAGCACATCTACTTCACCGAGTTCATTGCTGATCTGATCAAAAGCGGACACAACAGCCTTGGGGTCTCTTACGTCACAAGCAATAGCCAAAGAATTATCTACTTCAGCAGCAAGTGAATTTAGATATTCAGAATTTCTGGCCAGCATCGCAATTGAATAACCTTCAGCCGCAAAACGCCGGCAACACGAGGCGCCGTTTCCAGGACCAACACCGGCAACCACACAAACCTTGGACATGTTTTTTCCTCAGGAGTAATTCTGACGTTATTCTGACCGAACCGAGGTGAGACTTCATCCCTGTTCGTAGATCAGTGGCCGACCACCACGCTTTTCCCCACACTCAATCAGGTTACAATCAACCCGAGCTACCGTAAGCTACAGGAAGAACATTCAGAGGGGAACAAGCATGGCACACCTTAAAGCTGTCAAACCAAAATCGGGACTGCCCATTCATGAAGAACCCCAGCATTCCTATACGCTCCCCTCACGTCTTTACCTAGACGAAACAATTTACGAACAAGAAAAACAGAAAATTTTTTACTGTAACTGGCACTACGCCGGTCACATCTCTCAGTTATCTAAAAGCGGCGATTACCTGACTGCCACAGTTGCGGATGAGAGCATCTTTATTGTTCGCGACCAGGACAAGACACTGCGTGGGTTCTATAACGTTTGCAGGCACCGCGCCCATCAGTTACTTGAAGGCAGTGGAAACACTCGCAACATCGTCTGTCCCTATCACGCCTGGTCCTATGCATTAGACGGGGAGCTACGTCATGCCCGCAATTCTGAGAATGTTCCCGGGTTTGATAAAGCCGAATTCTGTCTACAACCAGTTCGGGTCGATACGTTGTGTGATTTTGTCTTCTTTAATCTCGACCCTGACGCTGAGTCACTCGACAGTCACGCCCCGGGATTGGCACAAGATATCCAGAAACGGGTGCCGGAATTAGGTAATTTGCACGTGGTTGACTCAGTCAGTTTAGGATCAGCGATATCGGCAAACTGGAAAGTAGTGGTCGATAATTTTGTGGAATGCTATCACTGCGCACCTGGGCACCCGGATTTTGTTTCATTGTTTGACATGTCGAGTTACCAGCTCGATACCTATAACAACTGGTCCAGACAACTAGGACCCAAGACCCAGCCCAAGAACACAGCCTATCCCTTTGATTCGGACGCCCCTATACAAAGCGGTGCATTCTGGTACCTGTGGCCAACTACCACCATAAATATTCTCCCGGGGGTTCCAAACCTCAATGTTTTGTCTATCCTGCCTTTGGGTCATGAGAAAACCAGTTTCAGCGGCCACCAGTATGCTCTAGAGATCGATCAAAACTATGATATACGGCAGCAATACCTTAACGACATTCTGGCGCCGGAGGATATTGCTCTGTGTGAATCCGCTCAGCGGGGTTTGAAGTCCAGGTCTTATGACCAGGGACGGTTCATTGTCGATCCCGATTCAAGCGGAATAGCCGAACACGGTGCACACCAGTTCCATCGATTGGTACTGAGTGCGCTGGAATCAGCCGGTTAACTGAACGCTTTAGCCGGGACTAGGAGGCGAGGTCTAAATATGGCAGCAGCCCTAGATTCCTGGCACGAGATCATCCGCAACGGTGATGTGTCGGCACTGGATACCCTGATTGCCGATGACGCGGTCTTCCATTCACCGGTGGTTCATACACCACAGGTGGGCAAGGTCATCGTGGTGAAATACTTAACTGCAGCAGCCAACGTACTGCTCGATGAGAGCTTTAAATATTTAGGGGAAATGGTCGATGAACGCCAGGCCATGCTGGAGTTCGAGGTAACCCTAGATGGTATTGTGATCAACGGTGTGGATCATATTCGCTGGAACGACAACAATCAGATCATCGAATTCAAGGTCTGGGTACGCCCGCTCAAAGGCATGCAGAAACTACATCAGGCAATGGCAAAACAACTTGAGACGTAATTCGATTTATCGTCTTCGATCCGGCCACTGATTAGCCTATTTTATCAACTCAATCAGTCACTGTGGTCGGGATTCATACGCCTCTCTTCGTCGATAATACGCCGGCCCTTCATAATCGTATGGCTGATAGCCTGGTCTCGTTCCATGTGGGTCTCGGCCCGGATAAAGTGGCGTGACTCGATTTCGCCATCGACTTCGCGCTCAATTAGCCCTTCCGTTGTCCAACCGTCCTTATGTTGTTTTGGCGTCGGTACTATGGTGTAGCCTTCGTGTGCGACTGCCTGTTGACGACTGTCGGTTCCACCACTGTCCTTCTCGGAACCAAAGTGCTTCTTCAGAAAATTAAATACCATAGTCACCTACCTCCCGCTACTCTGAGTTGTACCTTCTGCTACCCTGCTACAGGGTCTGCCGCATACACAGGTCACAACGCGCATCTTATCGCAATCACTGTGTCAATCTATCTCAAACTGCCAGCGTATTCATGGCCAAGGATCAATTCTTTGAGATGATCGAGTCCGACCGGGCCGGAAGCTAGTATACGTCGATGAAACTCCTTGAGCGTAAACCACGGTTTATGTTCGGCTTGAGTCCTCAAGTCCAAGATAAACTTTTCGCCTACTTTGTAGGAGATCGCCTGGGCCGGCCAGCCCAGATAACGCGTTACTTCAGAGCGGGCATTCACAGGTGACATCAGACCATAGTCCCGCAGCATCTCGACGGCCAGGTCAAACGTCCAGGTTTCACCCGGATGGAAAACGCTATCTTCGGGTATGGTCAATCCCAGGTGCATGCCAATGTCAATCACTACCCGGCAGGTGCGCATCAATTGACTGCACAACAGCCCAAAGCGATATTCCGGGCGATCGATAAATCCCAGTTCATCCATTAGTCTCTCGGCGTACAGTGCCCAACCCTCACCATAGCCGTCATACCATATAGCGAGCCGGTGAGCGCGGGTCAGTTCATCGCCCAGGCACATCTGCACACCGATCTGCAGATGGTGTCCGGGGAAACCTTCGTGATAGGCCGTCGTCATTTCGTCAAACAACGGATAGACGCTGGTATCGGTGGGCTTTGCATACCAGACGCTGCCGGCACGGGAAAAATCCTCCGACGGCTGAATATAGTAGGCCCCCAGCGTACTGCCCGGCGGTGCGATCTGCACATCGATCTGCTTGATTGGTGCAGGAACGTCAAACACGGTACCGTCCAGCTTATGCAGAGCATCCATCTGACATTGCCGCATTTGGCTGAGAAATTCAGCCTCTGAGCTCGCAACATAGTCTGTGTTTGTCTTCAACAGTTTTACGATCTCCTGGAAACCAAGCGTAGGGTCGATTTGCCGACTCGCTTCGGTCATCTGCTTTCGTAAGGCAGCGACTTCCTGCCACGCCCAGTGGTAGACCGTTTCATGGTCGATCTCGGTCAGCAGAAAGTGACGGCTGGCTGTTCGGTAACGTTCAAGACCCACCCCATCGGCTTCGACACTGTCGGGCAGATACTCGCTTTCTAGGTAATGCGCTAGGTGTGCATATGCCGAGCGGGCAGCCACGGTTCCCCTGTCGACTTCAGTCCGCAGGGCATCGGGTACGTGTGCATCAGAGACCGCCGGCAAGAGTTCACAAAAAAAAGAACCCGAACCTGAGTTCACCCGGCACTGCTCGATACAGGCTGCGACCTGGCGCCGGGCTACGACCAGTCCGCGTCTTCGGCCGTCAGAGAGGCTCTCTATATAACCAGTCACAGCCTCGTCCAGACTGCTGAGCCGCTTGACAATCAGTTCCCAGTCATCTGCTCCGACTTTCGGCATCAGATCAAAGGTTTCCCTGAAGCCCTGAACCGGCGAGGCGATGTTGTTCAGATCCTGCAGTGGGAAATCGTACTCAATACGATCCAACCGGCCACTGAGATGGTCTTTCAGAACCCGGCGGCCGAGCTGCTCTCGATATTGGTCAGATGGCGCAAGCGCCTCGATCGCCGACAGGGTACGCTTGAGCAGCGCACCGATGTCCTGCCACCCCGACGGATCCTGTGCGCCCCATTGTCCATCAAATCCTGGTACCCCCATTTGAGTGGCGAGCATTGGCTGGAGTGCTGCGAGCTCATCGACATAGCGATCAGCGAGTACAAAAATATTATTGGTCACCGGCACCAGCGATCCCTTATCCTGTACTGGAACATCTCGGTTCGACCCTTAAACACAGTTGGCACCGTCGTTAAGCGACATTGTGACATGCTGGGCATTACTGCGGTTATTGCCTACACTCAAAGCGTCTTTCCTCTTGATAGGTCCTATCCGGCCCCACTACTCGGTAAAAATAATTGGAACCCGGTGAATTTCTGATTGTAGTCGGTGCATTTTTCTTCGCCGCACTGGTCAAGGGCATCACCGGCCTTGGATTTTCAACAACCGCACTGCCGTTTATCGTCTATGCCATCGGGCTAAAAGAAGCACTGCCACTGCTGATTTTGCCCTCGGTCGTCAGCAATCTGATTGTAATGCGTGATGCCGGGCATTTTAGGGCGACACTGATGCAGTTTCGCCTGGTTTATGCAGCAGCACCGGTGGGAATTTTCATAGGCCTCGCCCTGCTGATGTGGCTCGACCCGGCCATCTCTTCGGCAATTCTGGGCCTGGTACTGATCATCTACTGTGTTATTGCCATCACTCAACCGGCATTCAGGCTGCCAACAGCGCTCGCCAGGCGTCTTGAAATACCGGTCGGTTTCACAACGGGGCTGGTTAACGGTGTCACCGGTTCGCAGGTGATGCCGGTATTACCGTACCTGTTGTCGCTACAGCTTGACCGCAACGTTTTCATCCAGGCAATCAACATCTCGTTTACGATTTCAAGCGGTGTATTTGCCATCGGCCTGGCCTGGGTTGGTCTGTTCACTTTCGATACGACACAGATATCGTTTGTCGGGCTAGCGGCTATGCTGGTGGGGCTTAAACTTGGGATACCTATTCGCCGCAGGCTGTCTCAGAGCAGTTTCCGCCGGGCAGTACTGGGCCTGCTCATGCTCCTCGGTGCAGGACTCGTCCTTCGACCATTACTCTAACGTTGTCCAGCATACAACACTGTCAGTTAGCGTCGGCAAGTGACAGCGGCAGTGCGGCCGCAAATGCATCCAGTTCATGATCGAGCCCAGCCGTGATGCGAATACAGCGATTAAGTGGTGACACGCCCGGCATCCGAACAAAGATTCCGCGTTCAACCAAGTTGTTCAATACACGGGTCGCGAAATCTCCATCGCGGCCACAGTCCACAGCCACAAAGTTCGTCGCTGAGTCGACAGTCGTCAGCCCGTTGTCTGACGCGATTTCAACGATCCGACGTCGCGCTGCCTTAACCTGGTCTATCACCCAAGCGAGATGTGACTGATCTGCCAATGCAGCTAAACCAGCTGCCTGAACAACCCGACCAACACCGAAATGGTTTCGGACTTTGTTGAACTCAGCCACCAGATCCGCATTCCCAACAACATAGCCTAGACGGATTCCTGCCAGCCCGTAAGCTTTTGAGAAAGTTCTAAAACGCAACACTCGGTCACTGGATACATCGATCTCCGGCAGCGTCCCCGGTTCGGCAAATTCTCCATAGGCTTCGTCCAGTACCAGTAACGTACCTGCCGGTACCCCAGCAATAATGTCGTCTACCTTCTCGGCGCCCCACCAGGTGCCCATCGGGTTGTCTGGATTGGCCAGATAGATCAGCTTGGCCTGACACTCAGCAGCCGCTGCCAGTAAGGCATCCCCGTCCTCCCGGTCATTACAGTACGGGACTGTGACCAGTTGACCGTCGTAACCAACAACATGATAGTTGAAGGTCGGGTAAGCACCCTGCGAGGTCACTACCGAATCACCCGGCTCCACAAACATACGGACGACGTAACCAAACAGACCATCGATCCCCTCTCCTACCATGATGTTAGCGGGATCAACACCGTGATGTGCTGCGATTGCATGTTGTAGCGCATGATTTTCTGGGTCACCGTACATCCAGGCAGCACTACCTGCTTCAGCGATAGCGGCTACCACCACGGGCCCGCTCCTGCGTTTCCGGCCCCACAAACGGCACAGTGGCCGGCAGTGATTTTGTGAGCTCTGCGAGTCGATATTGCGGCAAAATTATTTCCTCGTATGGGTACCGTTCAACGACGTTCATGGTATCAGACAGAGTAGTGCCGAACCGGTACATAACGGCGCAGATTGACCACCGTCAACACGGTCACCAGCAGCATACTCCCAATGATATAGAAAACCGCGGGTGCTGATCCATAGTCAAGCACCCAACCCAGAATCAGCGGAATCAGGCAGGACCCCAGATCGAGCCCGGAGTAAACAAAACCAAAAACCCGGCCAGATGCACCCTCCGGCGTCACTTTGCGCACCAGCATATCCCGCGACGGCGTGGTGGTACCGGCGACAAACCCGGCGATGATGAGCGCCGGAATTAACATAGCGGGGGAAATCGAACTGGAACCAATGATAAAAAATATTACCCCACCCAGTGTCATGCCCGACATCGTGATGACGTCGTGCCGATCAGTCCAGTCAGCTGCAAACCCACCGCAAACCACACCGACACCTGACGCCACAAGAAACAGGGCCAGCCCAGTAGTCGCCAGTGTTAACGGCACCGAATAGATCTGAACCATCGCAGTAACGCCGAACGTCTGAATCCCGATCAGCGCTGTAGATAGAAATGTAAAGTAGAGAAAACAGGACACCACCGTGGGTGATAACAGCATTCGGACGTTCTCAGCAGCGGTGACTTGTGGATGCCGCGTGCTGACAGCATGCCGTGCTGACTCCACCAGTTCGGTACCGGACAAGAGCAGCACCAGCAACACCGCAAAACCGACGCAACCGGCCAACACCAGTGCGGTCCGCCAGTCACTGAACTGTACCACCGTCATGACAAACACCGGTGCACCTGCCCAGCCTAGATTGCCCGACAGCGCATGAATACCATAGGCTCGACCGAGCCGTGGCCGGCTGACTTTATCGGTCAGGATGGCGAGATCGGCCGGATGGAAAACACTGTTGCCGATACCGCCAACAACAGCGAGGGGAATCAACATCCAGAACTCTGACACGAGCCCGCACAGCAGCATGCTGATCGACAGCAGCACCAACCCAGCCAAAAGTACGCGGCGAGCCCCAAACTGATCCACCAGAAAGCCACTGATAATCTGCATCACACCCGATGCTGCAAAAAACAATCCCGGCAAAAGGCCGAGCTGCGCATAACTGACATCGAATTCCTGCTTGAGTATTGGAAACAATGGCGGCAGAACCAGATGGAAAAAATGGCTGGAAGCATGGGCCAGACCGACCAGGCCCATAACTTGGGTATCTCGCCGTAGAGAAGGTGCCAAGCGCTGCGGGCGGTGTGATCTGTACCCCCAAATCGATCCAGTCGCCCCGCTGATCTTCGATCTGCGAGTAAACACCCTGACCTCGGATACACAACGTGACTGCGACACCGTTATGGCGATGAGGACGCTGGTCTTTACCGCTCTCCAGCATGTTCACCGCACAGTTCACCGTGGGCAGGATATTGGTGCTCCCGCTTAGGGCACTGCTCGAGAATAGCACCGCGTGACCGGAAGTCTTTTCAGTAATCGGCCGCCTCAGGACCGGTTCAAACTGTCGAGTGATCTCGTCTGCTGGCCAGTGCACGGCCTCAACTACAGCCTCGGCCGGTGATGGTGGACTCAGCCGATCAATACTGAGCAGAGGCTCGTTGGTTGCCAGGAACAAAAGAGTGTCATGACCACCTGCCTGGTGAACGGTCTTGCCAGCACCGGGGAAACAAAAGAGATCCCCCGCACCCCACTCGATAACATTGTTATCTTGCGTTGAACAGCCCTCACCTCGAATAACGTAATACACGGTACCTGCCGCCTTGAACGAAACCGATAACGCATCATCGGCACAGATCTTGGCGTAACGTGTCAGTAGGGTTGGCGTGGTGGCGGGATAATCAAAACCAAGTTCATCCCCCAGATCCAGCGGTATCAGTCCAGTTGGGGTATGCTCTGCCAACGCGTGGTCGCGTTCTTTAACGAACTGGTGTACCGGTACTGCAGGCCAGGAAAATTCAAAATTGTTTTCACTGCTGTGGTAACGGGCACGTTGACTGAACAGTGTCTGCCCAGGCTGTTGTTCGTTTGGGTCTGCTGCCATGGATGATTCCCTGGGAATAAGGTCGATGCCAGTCTAGCAGAAAGATCTATCCAACCCTGCCGATCACTTAACAACCTGTCAAAAAGCGCTCGAGCTGTAATGCCCATGCCAATAATTTTTCATCACTGCCCGGCGCACTCACCAGTTGCAGTCCAGCCGGGCGACCGCCTTCTGGGGTTCGGCAGGGAATAGAAATCGATGGACAACCAGCGGCGTTGGCCAGTGCTGTGTAATTGGCTTGATTGGCAGGCGCCGATGTATCGCTGGCAAACGCCGTCTGAGGGGCCGTCGGCATCAGGATGACATCAACTTCGGCGAAGCACCCGATCAGATTTGATTTACTTTCAAGAACACAGGTTTGTGCTCTGGCCAACCGATCGGCGCTCGCTTTGCGACCGTACTGCAGCATCGATTTCAGTCGGGCTGAATAGGCGCTGGCCGGATCGGCCCAGTGACAAGCAGCATGATGTTCTGCCAGTAACAAACCCGAGCGACGCAGGGTCCCGGGGTCCCAGTGGCGAAATGTCACTGGCTGCGGGCGCACGACAGCAGACAGCTCCGCAAGCGCGGACTCAAACGGTACCTGGACATCCCCAGCAAGTTCTTCCTCATTGAAACTATCCGGTACGCCCCAACGCAACCGGTCAAGTGGAGACTGCTGGGTCGACACGATCCAGCCGCCAAGCTCTGTCATCAGGTGAACAAGATCGGCAACCGACCGGGTGATGGGTCCGACTGCATCCAGCTCGGGCAGCAGAGAAATGATGCCTTTAGTCGACAGACGGCCGTGACTTGGCTTGAATCCGACCAGGCCGCAGTACGCTGCCGGCAACCTGACCGAACACAAGGTATCCGTACCAAGCGCTGCACAGCAGAAACCGGCAGCGACCGCAGCAGCCGACCCACTACTGG
>LUMD01000523.1_pt1 | contig 21292 bp, 19 predicted proteins | sample 729651 | NCBI WGS metagenome assembly LUMD01 (sample SAMN03860272, study PRJNA289734) | marine metagenome | biome: seawater column; feature: ocean; material: water; isolation source: Red Sea water column Station 34 - depth 258m | place: Saudi Arabia: Red Sea | collected 2011-10-15 | depth 258 m | reverse complement strand
CTCCCTCCGCCAGCACCACTCCCACTGCCAGCACCACGACCGCGGTCCCCAGCACCTCCACGATCGGGTCCACCTCGACCACCACCTCGACCACCACCTCGACCACCACCTCGACCACCACCTCGACCACCACGCTGGCTCCCACGGCCAGCGACCCCTCCGCGCCGCCGCCCCTGCCGCCGATGACGATCATCGACGGGCGCCTCTACCAGGACGGCGGCATCCCGCTCCCGCCCACCTACCTCGGGTGATTTCGGGAGGAACGCGCCATTCGCGCCGGGCGCGTGCGGCCCACCCCGCTAGTGTCGGACTGCACGGGAGTAGGCGACGCAGGACGAGAGCGCCCCATGGAACTGGTCACCCACAAGACGCTCTACCTGGTCGCCGGACGGGCCAGCCGACCGCTCGCCGAGGAGATCGCCGAGGAACTCGGCGAGAAGTTGGGCGAGCCCAACCTGGCCGAGTTCGCCAACGGTGAGATCCACTGCCGCTTCGGTGAGTCCATCCGGGGGTGCGACGCCTTCATCATCCAGTCGCACGGCAGCTCGGACGAATCGTCCATCAACGACACCCTGATGGAGCAGCTGATCATGGTCGATGCCGCCCGCCGGGCATCGGCGAAGCGCATCACCGCGGTCTGCCCGCACTACGGCTACGCCCGCCAGGACCGCAAGTCGTCGGGCCGGGAGCCCATCACCGCCAAGTTGGTGGCCAACATGTTCGCGGCGGCCGGTGCCAGCCGGCTGGTTGGCGTCGACCTCCATTCCGGCCAGATCCAGGGCTTCTTCGACGGCCCCGTCGACCACCTCACGGCCATGCCGGTCCTGATCGACCACCTGAGCAGCCTCGAGGGCGACCTGGTCATCGTGTCGCCCGACGCCGGCCGGGTGAAGGTCGCCGAACGCTACGCCAACCTGCTCGGCGCCGATTTGGCCATCATCCACAAGCGCCGCAGCGAGACGGCGTTCAACAGCGTCGAGGCCAAGGAGGTCGTCGGCGAGGTCGACGGCAAGGTGTGCGTGCTGGTCGACGACATGATCGACACGGCCGGCACGATCTGCGCCGCTGCCGACCAACTCACCCAGCGCGGTGCCGCCCGGGTGATCGCGGCAACCACGCACGGCGTGTTCTCCGGGCCGGCCCTCGAGCGATCCCGACCTCGTCGAGGTGCTGTCCATCGCCCCGCTGGTCGCCCGGGCCATCGACGCCGTCTTCGAGGACACCTCGGTCAGCGAGATCTTCGGCGGCAACAACCTGGCCTGAGCCCCCGGTCGGGCCCGATCCACGGGCCCCCACCCGGTCGGCGCGCGGGATTCCGCCGGTAGGCTTGCCGCCCGGCCGACCAGGCACTCCCTCTGCCGGCCCCGACCGGCGGCGCCCCATCCAGGCACCCCGCCACCACGCACCACGAACACGCGAGAAGCATTCCCCATGGACGAGATCGTGCTCACCGCGGCCACCGGCCGCACCACCGGCACCCGGCCCAGCCGCCGCCTGCGCCGCGAGGGCAGCATCCCCGCCGTCGTGTACGGCCTCGACCAGGACCCCGTGTCCGTCACGGTCGAGTGGCCCGACCTGCGCCGGGCCATCACCACCGACGCCGGCCTCAACGCCGTCATCCAGATCGACATCGACGGCGACCGGCACATGAGCCTGGTCAGGGACGTCCAGCGCCATCCTGTGCGCCGCGACGTGCTCCACGTCGACTTCATCCGCATCGACCCGGACCAGGAGGTCGTCGTCGACGTGCCGATCTTGCTCGTGGGCGAGGCCGACGAGGTGACGAACAACGACGGCATGGTCGACCAGAACCTGTTCGCGCTCACCGTCAGCGCCGCTCCCGACAACATCCCGACCGAGATCGAGCTCGACGTCTCGGCTCTCACGATCGGCGACTCCCTGCGGGTCGCCGACCTCGTGCTGCCGGCCGGCGTCACCACCGAGGTCGATCCCGAGGATGCCGTCGCCGTCGCCATGATCACCCGCTCCACGCTCGAGCAGCTCGCCGCCGAGGAGGCTGCCGCCGAGGAGGCTGCCGCCGCGGAGGCCGCCGCCGCGGAGGGAGTCGAGGGTGAGGACGGCGAGGCCACCGAGGCGTCGGACGATGACGCCGCCGGCGACGACGGCGAGGCCGACGCCTCCGACGAGTAGCGGACGGGGCCGGTCGTGTTCCGGCGTCCCCGTTCCGGACGATCCACGGGCGAGCGCACCGGCGAGCCGGCCGCGCTCCTCGTCGTGGGCCTGGGCAACCCCGGGCGCGAGTACGAGGGCACCCGCCACAACGTCGGCTTCGCGGCCGTCGAGGAACTGGCCCGCCGCCACGGCGGCAGCCTGAAGCGCTCCAAGCAGGAGGCCCTCGTCGCCGAGGTCCGCATCGGCGGCGAGCGCGTGGCGCTGGCCCTCCCGCAGACCTACATGAACGAGTCCGGCCGGTCGGTTGGGCAGCTGGTCCGCCGCCACGGCATCGACCAGCCGGACCGGCTGGTCGTCGTCCACGACGAACTGGACCTCGACCCCGGCGTGCTGCGCCTCAAGGCCGGCGGCGGCCTGGCCGGCCACAACGGTCTGCGGTCCATCACCTCCCACCTCGGCACGCAGGACTACCTGCGGGTCCGCATCGGCGTCGGCAAGCCGCCCGACCCGCGAGGCGGCGCCGACCACGTCCTGAAGCGTCCGGGGAAGGCCGAGACCACCGAGCTCGAGATCGCCGTCGCCGAGGCGGCCGACGCGGTCGAGGCGATCCTGGCCGACGGCATCGACGAGGCCATGGGCCGCTTCAACGCCCGCTCGTGACGGGCGCGCACCGGTGATCCTCGAGTCCCTCCCGGGGCTGCTCGACGCCGAACCCGGCCTCGACGGGATCCAGGGCCGCCGGCAGGCCACATTGGCGGTCCCCGAGCCGGCGCGGGCCGTGGTGCTGGCGGCGCTGGCCGGCCGGTCCGGTCGGTCGCCGCTCGTCGTGGCGGTCCCCACCGGCACGGAGGCCGAGCGACTGGCCGCCGACCTCGGCGCCTACCTCGGCGACGCCGACGTCGAACTCTTCCCGGCCTGGGAGACGCTTCCGTTCGAACGGGTCAGCCCGGGTGTCGAGACCATGGGGCGCCGCCTGCGGGTGCTTCACCGCCTGGCGGACCCCACCGACCCCAACGGGCGCCCGCGGGTCGTGGTGGCCTCCGGGCGTGCACTCGTCCAGCGCCTCGGGCCCGGGGCGGGGGAGCAGCCGCCGATCCGGATCGGCCCCGGCGACGAGGTCGACCAGACGTCCCTCGTCGCCGACCTGGTCCACCTGGGCTACCGGCGCGAGTACCAGGTCGAGCACCGTGGCGAGCTGGCAGTCCGCGGCTCCATCATCGACGTCTGGCCGTCGACCGCCGGGAACCCGGTGCGCATCGACCTCTGGGGCGACGAGGTCGACCGGCTCTGCGAGTTCGGCGTGGCCGACCAGCGGGCCACCGTCCCGCGGGCCGAGGTGCTCATCCTCCCGTGCCGCGAGGTCCTGCCCGACGACCGGGTCCGGCAGCGGGCCGAGGTGCTGCTCGCCACCGAGCCGTGGGGGAGGGAGCAGTGGCAGCGGCTCGCCGACCGCGAGTTGTTCGACGGCATGGAGTCGTGGTTGCCGTGGCTGGTCGACGACGAACGGGTCCTGTTCGACCTGCTCGACGACGACGCCCTGGTCGTGGCCGTCGAGCCGCGGCGCACCCGCGACCGCATCGACGACCTCCGCGCCGAGGAGGAGGACCTGCTGGCCGACGGCTACCGGCTGGTGGTCGCCGCCGACGGTGCCGGTTCGGCCGACCGGCTGGTCGAGCGCTTCGCCGCCAACGGCATCGAGTTGGCCCGTCCGACCCTGGATGCGCCGGCGCTGCCGCCGGGCGGGTCCGTGGTCGTCGCCCCGCTGGAGCGCGGCTTCGTGCTGCCCGACAGCCGACTGGCGGTGCTCACCGAGGCCGAGGCCACCGGTCGGCGCCGCACCCGCCGCCGCACGCGGCCCCGTCGCCAGGCCGCCGTGCGCGTCTTCGAGGACCTGGCCCCCGGCGACCACGTGGTCCACGAGCAGCACGGGGTGGCCCGCTTCGCCGGCCTCGTCACCCGCACCCTGGCCGGCGTCGAGCGGGACTACCTGCTGCTCGAGTACCGCGGCGATGACCGGCTGTACCTGCCCACCGACCAGATCGACGCCATCCGGCCCTACACGGGCGGCGAGCGGCCGTCGCTCAGCCGGATGGGCGGCGCCGACTGGCAGAAGACCCGCGCCCGGGTCCGGTCCGAGGTGGCCGAGATCGCCCAGGAACTGGTGGTGCTCTACCAGACCCGGGTCTCGGCCGACGGCCGGGCGTTCGGCGGGGACACCCCGTGGCAGCACGAGCTCGAGCAGTCCTTCCCGTTCCAGGAGACACCCGACCAGTTGGCGGCCATCACCGACGTGAAAGAGGACATGGAGCGGCCGGTCCCGATGGACCGGCTGGTGTGCGGCGACGTCGGGTTCGGCAAGACCGAGGTGGCGGTGCGGGCGGTGTTCAAGGCCGTCCAGTCCGGCTCCCAGGCGGCGGTGCTGGTGCCCACGACCCTGTTGGCCCAGCAGCACGGCCAGACCTTCCGGGACCGCTTCGCCCCGTACCCGATCCGGGTCGAGGTGCTCAGCCGGTTCCTCTCCAACGTCGAGGCGAAGGCGGTGGTGGACGGCCTGGCCGACGGGTCCGTCGACCTCGTCATCGGCACCCACCGCCTGCTCTCCGAGGACGTCCGCTTCCGGGACCTGGGCCTGCTGGTCGTCGACGAGGAGCAGCGCTTCGGCGTCCGCCACAAGGAGGCCATCAAGCAGCTGCGGGCCCACGTCGACGTGCTGACCCTCACCGCCACCCCGATCCCGCGCACCCTCGAGATGTCGCTCACCGGCATCCGCGACCTGAGCCTGCTCGACACGCCCCCGGCCGACCGGCAGCCGATCCTGACCTACGTCGGCGAGTACGACGAGCGGGCGGTGGTCGAGGCCATCCGCCGGGAGCTGCTGCGCGAGGGGCAGGTCTTCTTCGTCCACAACCGGGTGGCCGACATCGAGCAGGTGGCCGGCGGCCTGCGGGAACTGGTGCCCGAGGCGCGCATCGCCGTGGCGCACGGCCAGATGGACGAGGCGTCGCTGGAGTCGGTGGTACTCGACTTCTGGGAGGGCAGCCACGACGTCCTGGTCTGCACCACGATCATCGAGTCGGGGATCGACATGCCGACGGTCAACACGCTGGTCGCGGACCGTGCCGACCTGCTGGGCCTGGGGCAGATGCACCAGTTGCGGGGACGGGTCGGCCGGGCCGGGCAGCGGGCCTACGCCTACCTGTTCGTGCCGCCCGACCGCTCCCTCAGCGAGGAGGCCTACGAACGGCTCCGCACGATCGGCGAGTCGACCGAGCTGGGGTCGGGGTTCCGGATCGCCATGCGCGACCTCGAGATCCGCGGTGCCGGCAACCTGCTCGGCACCGGACAGAGCGGCCACATCGCCGCCGTCGGCTACGACCTCTACTGCCAGATGGTGAACGAGGCGGTGGCCGAACTGTCGGGTCGCCCACCGGAGGCGGTGCCCGAGGTCCGCGTCGAGCTCCCCGTGGACGCCCACCTGCCCGAGGACTACGTGTCCCGCAACGACCTTCGGCTCGAGGCCTACCGCAAGCTGGGCGCCGCCGGCCTCTCGCCGGACCCCGCTGCCGTCGACGCCGTGCGGACCGAGTGGGAGGACCGGTACGGGCCGCTGCCCGCACCTGTCGAGGCCCTGGTGGCGGTCGCCCGCCTGAAGTCGCTCTGCGTGTCCCGTGGCATCGCCGAGGTCGTCGTGTCGAAGGGGCCGGGCCTCGGCGGCCCCGACCACCTGGCCCGCTGCTCGCCGGTGGTGCTGCCCCTCAGCCGCCAGACCCGGCTGGCCCGCCTCCACAAGCACGCCACGTACCGGCAGGGTCCCCAGCAGCTGGTACTGCCCCTGTGGACCGGCCGAGACGCCCCTGACCTCGCCACGCAGCTGGCGGACCTGCTGCTCGACCTGGTTCCCGTGCCCGCCCCCGATCGAGTCGCCGATCCAGAACCTGCGGAATCCTCCGGTGGACCCGTAGCCTCCTGAACCCGTGAGCCTCGCCAGCAACCCCCGACGTATCCGCCGAGCCATCGCCGTCGTGATGGCCGTCTCCGTGCTCGCCACCGCCTGCGGCAGCGACGCCTCGGTGGCGACGATCGGCGGCACCGAGGTCGAGCGGGACGAGCTGCTGGCCTGGCTCGAGGCCCGCGGGCAGATCTCGGCGGTGGGGGAGACCACGGTCGACGCCGCCATGACCGCCGAGGTGCTGGGCGAGCTGGTGTCCTACGAGTCGCTGCTGGACCTGCTGGCCGAGCACGGCACGGTCGCCGACGACGAGGACTTGACGGCGGCACGCGACCGCCTCCTGGCGGCGGGCTTCGACGAGCACTCGCCGGCCCTGGCCCGGCTGACCCGCTGGCAGGCCGGCCTCGATGCCATCGACGCCGGCGACCCGGGCGTGCGGGCGGCCTATGCGGCCCACGCCGACCTCTACGGGCACGAGCTCTGTACCAGCCACATCCTGGTCTCGACCGTCGCCGACGCCCACGGCGTGCTCGACCTGCTGGCCACCGGCTCCGACTTCGGCGAGCTGGCCCGTCAGGTCTCCCAGGACCCGGGATCGGGCGCCCAGGGTGGTGCCCTCGGCTGCGTGCCGCTCGGGGCGTTCGTGCCGACCTTCGAGCGGGCGACGCTGGGCGCCCTGGCGGCGGGCGAGGAACTGCTCGGTCCGGTGCCGAGCCAGTTCGGCAGCCACGTGATCCGGATCGACGAGGTCCGCACCGTCGACCCGGCGTCGTTCGACGACCTGGGTGGCCGGGCGTCGATGGTGCTGCTCGGGATCGCCTCCATGACCCGCGACGTGTCGATCGACGGCCGCTTCGGCACCTGGGCCGAGCCTCGCCGCCGATGCTCGAGTCGCTGGCGGCCTTCGTCGACCTGGTCGACGACCTGCGTCGGGGCTGCCCGTGGGACGCCGAGCAGACGCACGCCTCCCTGCGGCCCCACCTCCTCGAGGAGGCCCACGAGCTCCTCGAGGCGCTGGATGCCCTGGAGGCACTCGAGTCAGGAGACGCGCCTGGCGACCACCTTGCCGGGGCACTGGCGCACGTGCAGGAGGAGCTGGGCGACCTGTTGTTCCAGGTGGTGTTCCATTCCCGGATCGCCGTCGAGTCGGGCCACTTCGACCTGGGCGACGTGGCGCAGGGCATCCACGACAAGCTGCACCACCGGCATCCGCACGTGTTCGGCGACACCGAGGTCGACGGACCGGACGAGGTCGTCGCCAACTGGGACCGCATCAAGCAGGCGGAGAAGGGCCGCACGTCGGTCCTCGACGGGATCCCGCCGACGCTGCCGGCGCTGGCCCGTGCGGCCAAGACGCTGCGGCGGGCGTCGGCGGCCGGCCTCGCCCCGGAACCGCCGGCCAGCGGTCCGGTCGACGCCGAGGCGCTGGGAGAGGCCCTGCTGGACCTGGTTGCCTGGGCGGGGGCGGCCGGCCTCGACCCCGAGGAGGCGTTGCGGGAGGCGGTGGCGAGGCTCGGCACCAGGATCCGGGACGCCGAGGGGCGGGAGCCCTCCGACGGCTGACCACGCAGCGCGCGTAATCGGACCGGTTTCACGCGCGGAGCGTCCCCATGCATCCCCGGTTCTGCCGGTAACGTGGCCAGAGCCGGGGGCAACGGCGCTCCACCACCGCATCCGACCGGCCACCCGGCCGACAGGCAGGACATCGTGAGCAGCACCCACTCGAGCATCGAGGCCGTCACCGCCCGGCAGGTCCTCGACTCCCGCGGCAACCCCACCCTCGAGGCCGAGGTCCGCCTCGCCGGCGGCGCCACCGGACGGGCCATCGTCCCCAGCGGCGCCTCCACCGGCCAGCACGAGGCCGTCGAACTCCGGGACGGCGGCGACCGCTGGGTCGGCAAGGGCGTCACCACCGCCGTCGCCAACGTCAACGGCGAACTCGCCGCGGCCGTCCGCGGCCTCGACGCCGGCGACCAGGCCACCGTCGACCGGGCCATGCTCGACGCCGACGGCACCCCCAACAAGGGTCGCCTCGGCGCCAACGCCCTGCTCGGCGTGTCACTGGCCACGGCGAAGGCCGCTGCCGCCGACCGTGGCGTACCGCTCTACCGGGCCGTCGGAGGCGAGGGCGCCCACGTGCTGCCCGTCCCGATGCTCAACGTCCTCAACGGCGGCGAACACGCCGACAACAACGTCGACATCCAGGAGTTCATGTACATGCCCGTCGGGGCGCCCTCGTTCGGGGAGGGCCTCCGCTGGGGCGTCGAGTGCTACCACGCCCTCAAGAAGGTCCTCTCGCACCGGGGCCTCTCGACCGCCGTGGGCGACGAGGGCGGCTTCGCCCCGAACCTGGACTCCAACGAGGAGGCCGTCCAGCTCCTGCTCGAGGCGGTCGAGGCCGCCGGGCTGACCCCGGGCACCGACATGGCGCTGGCCCTCGACGCCGCCTCCACCGAGTTCTTCCGCGGCGGCGAGTACGTCCTCGCCGGCGAGGGCCGCTCCCTGTCGCCCGCCGGCATGGCCGACTACCTCGCGGACCTGTGCCTCCGGTACCCGATCGTCTCGATCGAGGACGGGATGGGCGAGGACGACTGGGACGGCTGGGCGGCCCTCACCGAGGCCGTCGGCGACCGCGTCCAGCTCGTCGGCGACGACCTCTTCGTCACCAACACCGAGCGCCTCGCCCGCGGCATCGCCGACGGCATCGCCAACTCGATCCTCGTCAAGGTCAACCAGATCGGCACCCTCACCGAGACCCTCGAGGCCGTCGAGATGGCCCACGCAGCGGGCTACACGGCGGTCATGTCGCACCGCTCCGGCGAGACCGAGGACACCACCATCGCCGACCTGGCCGTCGCCACCAACTGCGGCCAGATCAAGACCGGTGCCCCCGCCCGCAGCGACCGGGTCGCCAAGTACAACCAGCTCCTCCGCATCCAGGAGGACCTGGGCGACGCCGCCGCCTACCGCGGCGCCGCAGCGCTGGCCGGGGGCGCGGGCAGGTGAACCCCCGCCTGCTCCGGCGGCTCGGGGTGGCCGGGCTGGCCGCCATGGTGCTGGTCGCGGTGCTGGGCCTCGGGGTGGTGCCGTTCCAGAACTGGCTCGACCAGCGCGAGACGCTGGCGGAACTGGGCCAGCAGGTCGCCGAGATCGACCGGCAGAACCAGGCCTACGAGCTGCGGATCGACGCCCTCAACACCGACGAGGAGATCGAGCGGCGCGCCCGCGAGGAATACAACCTGGTCCGGCCCGACGAGGAGGCCTACGCCGTCCTCCCGCCCCCCGACGAGGTGGGCGACCTGCCCACCATCTGGCCCTTCCCCGGCTGAGGCGCTGTTGCGCCGGTACCCCGGCCTGCCGGACTCCCGGCGTTGCTGATTCCCCGCCCGGCTGGTCCTCGGTCCGGTCCCGGGATTAGGCAGTCGCTCGTATGAGCGGGAATCTCGCCGCCTCCAGCGAACGCGTCATCGAGGCGACCGGTCTCGAGCGCCACTTCGGCGACGTGGTGGCCGTGGCCGGCATCGACCTGGCTGTCGCCCGTGGCGAGGTGTTCGGCTTCCTCGGGCCCAACGGCGCCGGAAAGTCCACGACGGTCCGGATGCTGACGACCCTGCTGCGGCCGACCGGCGGGTCGGCCCGCATCGACGGGCACGACGTCGTCGGTGCGGCGGCGGCGGTGCGGCGCATCATCGGCGTGGCCCTCCAGGACGCCGCCATCGACCCGCTCATGACGGGCAACGAGCTGCTTCGGCTCCAGGCGGTGCTGCACGGCATCCCCCGTGCCGTCGCCCGCACCCGGGGTCCGGAACTGCTCGAACGGGTGGGACTCACCGCTGCGGCCGACCGGCGGGTGGGGACCTACTCGGGCGGCATGCGGCGGCGCCTCGACCTGGCCCTGTCGCTGGTCCACGAGCCCCGCATCCTCTTCCTCGACGAGCCCACCACCGGCCTCGACCCGACCAGCCGACTCTCGCTCTGGGAGGAGGTCCGGCGCCTCAACCGGGAGGTGGGGACCACGGTGTTCCTGACTACCCAGTACCTCGAGGAGGCCGACGAGCTGGCCGGCCGGATCGCCATCATCGACGACGGGCGCCTCGTCCGGGAGGGGTCGCCCGAGGCCCTGAAGTCGACCGTGGGATCGCCCACCCTGCGGGTCGACGTCGACCCGGCGGACCTCGACGCCACCAGCGGCGTTCTGGCGGCCTTCGGTCCGGAGCGTCCGGCCCGCGAGGGTCGCGCCGCAATCGGCCTCGAGGGCGGCGCTGCGCGGGTGGCCGAGGTGGTGCGCGCCCTCGACGAGGCCGGCGTCGTGGTCGGCCACCTGGAACTCGACGCCCCGAGCCTCGACGATGTCTTCGCCGACGCCACCGGTCGGCGCCTCGAGGGAGCCGAGGAGTGAGCGGGGGAGCGGTCGCGGCGGTGCCGGGCCTGCGCCTGGCCGGCGCCCAGACCCTCGAGTTGGCCCGACGGTCCGTCCTCACCGAGTGGCGCCAGTTCGGCAGCCTCCTGCCGGGCATCGTGTTCCCGCTCCTGCTGGCCGCCGTCTACACCCACCAGTTCCAGCGGGTCATCCTCATGCCGGGCTTCCCGGCCGTCGACTCCTTCCTCGACTTCGTGCTGCCGGCCAGCCTCGTGCAGGCCGTGTCGTTCGGGGCCACCGAGGCGGGGACCGAATTGGCCCGCGACATCGAGAACGGCTTCTTCGACCGACTCCGTTCCTCGCCGTGCGCCCGCCTGCCGCTCCTGCTGGGCCGGCTGGCCGGCTCGCTGGTGGTCGCCGCCGCCAAGGGGGCGCTGATCGTCGCCGTCTTCCTCGCCTTCGGCGCCGAGGTCGCCGGCGGCCCGGCGGCCATCGCCGTCGTGCTCGGGTCGGCCGTGCTGCTGGTCCTCGCCATCGGCGGACTGGGGCAGGTCCTGGCCATCCGGACCGGCAACCAGGAGGCCGTCAACGCCACCTTCCCGCTGATCTTCACCAGCGTCTTCGTGAGCTCGGCCTTCTTTCCGACGGCGCTGATGAACGGCTGGTTCCGCGTCGTCGCCGAGGCCAATCCCGTGACGTGGATCGTGGACCCGGTTCGACGGCTCGTCATCGAGGGCTGGTCGGGCACCGACGCACTCCAGGCCCTCGGGGTGCCGTTGGCGATCTCGGTCGTCACCGTCTCGATGGCGGTGACGACGCTCAACCGGTGGCTGGGGGCACGGTGAGCAGCCTGGTGACAGCCCATCCCGGTGGCGCCGGCCACGCCGTCCGGGTGGCGGGCGCCGTCTGCGGACGAGGGATGCGCCGGATCAGCGCCCGGCCGACCCTGATCATGCCGGTGCTGCTGATGCCGCTGATCTTCGTGATCAGCTTCACCGGGGCGTTCGGGTCGCTGACGCGGGTCGAGGGATACGGCACCGACAACGTCTACAACTGGATGGCGGTGTACGCGGCCCTCCAGGGCGCCGTCTTCGCCGGCGTCGGCGGCGCCGCCTCCACCGCCGAGGACATCGAGAACGGCTTCTTCGACCGCCTGCTGCTGACGCCGGGCAGCCGGCTCCCGATCCTCGTCGGCACGATGGGCTACAGCGCGCTGCGGTCCATGATCCCGACGACCGGCGTGCTGCTGATCTCGGCCCTCGGTGGGCTCAGCCTTCCCGGCGGTCTGCTGGCGCTGGTCGCCACCTACGTGGCCACCGCCGGGATGGCGGCCGTGTTCTGCCTGATCGGGCTGGCCGTCGTCTACCGCTTCCGCACGATGCGCTCGATGCTGCTGATCCAGGTGGTCGGCTTCAGCTCGATGTTCCTGTCCACCGGCCAGGTCCCGATCCACTTCATGGACGGCTGGCTGCACGCCGTGGCCCGGGTCAACCCGATCACGAACGTGCTGCGCTTCGCCCGGCAGGGCTTTCTCGGAGACGTGGCGTGGTCGACGACCTGGCCCGGTCTCCTCGCCCTCGGTGGCATGGCGCTGGTCGCCGGCGCCCTGGCGTTGCGGTCGCTGCGCTCCCTCGAGTCCTGACTCGTCGCCTGTCCCGAGGGCGGGCTCCCGAGCGGGATGCTCGACCCGGCCATCGCGTAGCCTGAGACCATGGCCGGGAGCGATTCGGCGCCATCCAGCGCACTCCACGACGTGTCGTCGGTCGAGGACGTCGTCTCGGCGCTGGGCGTCCAGGGCTACCTCGCCGACGAGGGGCTCGCCACGGCGGTCTTCCTCGCCCTGCGGCTGCGTCGCCCCATCCTCCTCGAGGGCGAGGCCGGCGTCGGCAAGACCGAGGCCGCCAAGGCCCTGGCCGGGTGGTCGGGCGGCGAACTGATCCGCCTCCAGTGCTACGAGGGCCTCGACGTGGCGCAGGCCGTCTACGAGTGGGACTACTCGAGGCAGCTGCTGCACCTGCGGGCCGCCGAGGCGGTCGGGTCGACCGGGCCGACGACGAGTTCGAGGCGTTCCTGTTGGAGATCCTCTCCGAGTACGCCGTGACCGTCCCGGAGGTCGGCGAGTTCCGGGCTGCCGTCCCGCCGGTGGTGGTCATCACCTCGAACCGCACCCGCGACGTCCACGATGCCCTCAAGCGGCGCTGCCTGTACCACTGGGTCGCCCACCCGGATGTCGAGCGGGAGGTCGAGATCCTGCGGGTGCGGGCGCCGCACGTGCCGCTGGCGCTGGCCCGCGACGTGGCGCTGGTCGCCGGCGAACTGCGCGACATGGGGCTCTACAAGCCGCCCGGCGTGGCCGAGACCCTCGACTGGGCGGAGGCCCTGGTGCTGATCGGCGCCGACGACCTCGATGCCGAGGCGCCCGGGATGGAGCAGTCGGCGACCGCCGAGCGCACCCTCGACCGCCACCTGGTTCGCTTCGCCGGCGCCCTGCGGGCGGCGGGCCTGCCGGTTCCGCTGGGGTCGACCATCGAGTTCGGCCGGGCGGTCGCCGAGGTCGGCGCCGACCGGCGCGACGCCGTCTACTGGGCCGGCCGGGTGACGCTCGTGCACCGACCCGAGGACATCCCCGTCTACGACGAGGTCTTCGGGCAGCAGTGGCTGGGCGCCCTCGACCGAGGCCGGCCCGCCACGGTGCCGGCGCCGGTGACACTCCTGCTGGACGAGCCGGGTGGCGACGACGACCGGGAGGACGACGAGCCCGAGGCTCCGGACGGCGACGTCGTCAGCGTCCGTTGGTCGCGCACCGAGGTGCTGTCGGCGAAGGACTTCGCCGAGTGTTCCGACGAGGAGTTGGCCGAACTGCATGACCTGATGGGCCGGATGCGCCTGGCCGGGGATGTCCGCCGCTGCCGGCGCCAGCGGCGGGCCCGACGATCCGGGCGCCTCGACCTGCGCCGCACCGTCCGTGCGGCACTGCGGACCGAGGGTGAGCCCCTGATCCGCGAATACCTCGAGCCGGGTGAGCGGCCCCGGCGCCTGGTGCTGCTGCTGGACGTGTCGGGCTCGATGGAGTCCTACGCCCGGACGCTGATCCGGTTCGTGCACGCCGCCATCGTCGGCCGGCGAGACGTCGAGGCCTTCGCCCTCGGCACCCGCCTCACCCGCCTCACCCGGGAACTCTCGACCCGCGACCCCGACGCCGCCCTCGGTCGCGCCGCCGGGGCGGTCGCCGACTGGTCCGGCGGGACCCGCCTGGGCGACGGCCTGCGGCAATTCAACGACGTCTGGGGGGTGCGCGGCATGGCCCGCGGCGCCGTGGTGGTGGTGCTCTCCGACGGCTGGGACCGGGGCGACCCGGCGGTGATGGCCGAGCAGATGCAGCGCCTGTCCCGGGTGGCCCACCGGGTGGTGTGGGTCAACCCGCTCAAGGCGGCCCCCGGCTACGCCCCGTTGGCCCAGGGCATGGCGGCCGCCCTCCCGCACGTCGACGAGTTCCTCGAGGGCCACAACCTGGACAGCCTCGGGGCCCTCGCCGCCGCCATCACCCGCAGGTAGGGACCGGTACGGCCCTCAGCCCGTGTTGCGCATGCCCGCGGCGATGCCGTTGATGGACAGCAGCAGCGCCCGCTGCATCACGTCCCCTCGTTCGGTCGTGTCGCCGAGGTCGCCGGACCGCACGCGTGACAGCAACTCGACCTGGAGCACGTTGATCGGGTCCAGGTAGGCGTCGCGGACCTCGAGGGTGCGGCGCAGCAGCGGCTTGTCGGCCAGCAGTTCGGTACCGGTCACCTGGGCGACCATCTGCTTCGTGAGGCTGTGCTCGGCCACGACCAGGTCGAAGATGTGGTGCAGCGACGGGTCGACCAGCCGGTTCACGTAGTGGCGGGCGATGGCCAGGTCGGTCTTGGCGAGTGTCATCTCGACGTTGGAGATGAAGGTGCGGAAGAAGTGCCACTCGGCGTACATGTCCCGGAGGTCGCCGGCCCGGCCGGCGTCGAGGGCGGCCCGGATGGCGCTGCCGGCGCCGTACCAGCCGGGGATGATCTGGCGGGACTGGGTCCAGCCGAACACCCAGGGGATGGCCCGCAGGTCGCTGATGCCGGCGGCCGCGGCGCGCCGTCGGGCGGGACGGGAGCCGATGTTCATGGAGCCCAGCTCTTCGACCGGCGTCGAGGTCGTGAAGTACTCGGGCAGGCCGGGCGTCTCGACGAATGCCCGGTAGGCCTCGTAGGCGGCGGTCGACATCTGGTCCATGACCTCGTACCAGTGGTCGATGGTGCCGGCGTCGTGGCGGGGGGCGGTGTGGGCCAGCGAGGCGTCGACGAGGGCGGTGACGGCCAGGTTCAGGTTGCGTCGTGCGATCTCGGGCAGGCCGTACTTGTCGGCGATCACCTCGCCCTGCTCGGTGAAGCGGACCTCGCCGTCGAGCACGCCGTTGGGCTGGCTCAGGATCGAGCCGTGGGTGGGGCCGCCGCCGCGGCCGATGGTTCCGCCGCGCCCGTGGAACACCCGGATGCGGATGCCGCTCTCCTCGGAGACCTCGCGGATGACCCGCAGGGCCTTGTGGATCTCCCACTGCGAGGTGGTCAGCCCGCCGTCCTTGTTGGAGTCGGAGTAGCCGACCATGACCTCCTGGAGTCCGCCGCGCAGCTCGAGCAGCCGGCGGTAGCCGGGGACGTCGAAGAGTTCGCGCATGACCCGGCCGATCGAGCGCAGGTCGTCGATGGTCTCGAAGAGCGGGACGAAGCCCAGGCGGGCGATGTCGTGCCCGAGGTCGACGAGGCCGACCTCGCGGGCGAGGATCACCGGGGCGAGGATGTCGTCGACCCCCCGGGTCATCGAGACGATGTAGCTCTCGACGACGGCGTCGCCGTCACGGTCCAGGATGCGGCGCAGCGTGCGGAACAGCGTGAGGCAGTCGTGCTCGCCGGAGCCGTGCGGCGGCGCCAGGGGCCGGCGACTCTGGAGCTCTGTCGCCAGCAGGTCGGCCCGGTCGGCGGCGGAGGCACCGGCGTAGTCGACGCCGAGGGACTCGAACATGCCGGCGAGGGCCTCGTGGTGCCGTTCGGCGTGCTCGCGGATGTCGAGGGCGGCAACGTGGAAGCCGGTCAGGGCGAGGATCCGCCGGACGCGGGTGAGGCGGCCGTCGGCGAGCAGGGAGCCGCCGTGGCTCCGCAACGACCGGTCGAGGTGCTCGAGTTCGGTGGCCAGTTCGGTGGGCGACCCGTAGCCGTCGGCCGACCTGCGCAGGGTCTCGGCCAGCCGGTGCCGGATGACGGTGCAGCGGATCCGGTACGGCTCGTGTGGGTCGGTGCCGAGGAGGAGGTCGGGGTGCGTGGCGAGGTCGCTGGCGGCCTGCTCGCGGAGGTCCTCGGGGACCTCGCGGATGCGGGAGCTGACGCTGAGTTCGTCGGACAGGCCGGCCATCTCGTCCATGAGGAGCTCGAGGGCGCGGCGGCGTTGGAGGTCGAGCACGGCGAGGGTCGTGCCCGGCGAGACGTTGGGGTTGCCGTCGCGGTCGCCGCCGACCCAGGAGCCGAAGCGGATGGGGGAGCTCTCAGGGTCGAGTCGTTCACCGAGGTCCTCGAGGACGGCCGCCATGTCGTCGAGCAGCTCGGGGACGGCGTCGCGGATCGTCTGCACGACGTAGTAGAGGACGAACCGGGCCTCGTCGAAGGGGTCGGGCCGGTCGTGGCGGATCTCGTCGGTCTGCCACATGGCCTCGATGAGCTCGTCGATGCGGCGGTCGATGCGGCCCTGGTCGGCGGGTGTCCGCCACGGCTCGGTGCGCTCCTCGATGAGGTCCGAGATGCGGGCCAGCTTGTTGAGGATCGATCGGCGGGAGGCCTCGGTGGGGTGGGCGGTGAAGACCGGTTGGAGGTCGGCCCGGTTGACGAGTGCCGCCACGTCGCCGGGGGAGATGCCGGAGTCGACGAGGCGCCGGACGGTCTCGTCAAAGTGGCTGTCGGCGCGGGTGCCGCCGATGTTGAGGTCCTCGATGCGGTGCACCTGCTCGGCCACGTTGGCGAGGTGGAAGTACATGGTGAAGGCCCGCACGAGCCGGATGGCCTGGTCGGCGCCGGCGGTGCCGAGCAGGTCGGTGAGCTCGCCGGTGGCGCGCTGCTCGCCGGCGCCCTGGCGGAGTTCGCGGGCGAGGCGGCGCACGTCCTCGACGGTCGCCAGCAGGTCGGGTCCGTGCTGGCGGACGAGGGAGTCGCCGAGTTGCCGGCCGAGGCGCCGGATGTCGGCGCGCAGGCCGGCGTCGGCGGCGTCGGCGGCCCCCGGGGCGGGGGTGCGGTCGTCGGTTGCGGGCACGACGGTAACTTAGACGCCCGGCATGATTCCTGCCAGTGAAATCTCTTGACTCAGGGTGGAATTCAGTGAATACTTGTGCCACGCCACCGCTGCCGCTGGCCGTCCTGACCGAGTCGCGCGGCTCCCACGCCTCGTGCACCTGCAACGGAGATCCGCCGTGAGCCACACCCGCTTTCCGCCGCCGCGCCAGCGACTGCAGCGCAGCGAGCTCGCCGTGCCCGGCTCCAACCCCGGCATGTTCGAGAAGGCGGCCAACAGCGCCGCTGACTACGTCTTCCTCGACCTCGAGGACGCCGTCGCCCCCGGCGACAAGGTGCAGGCCCGCAAGAACGTCATCGAGGCGCTCCAGGACATCGACTGGCAGGGCCACGGCAAGACGGTGTCGGTTCGGATCAACGGCCTCGACACCCACTACATGTACCGCGACGTCGTCGACGTCGTCGAGCAGGCCGGCCAGCACCTCGACACCATCCTGATCCCGAAGGCCGGTGTCGCCGCCGACGTCTACATGGTCGACGCCATGGTCACCCAGATCGAGGAGGCCATGGGAATCGAGCACCGCATCGGCCTCGAGGCCCTGGTCGAGACCACCCTCGGCATGGCCAACGTCACCGACATCGCCCGCTCCAGCGACCGCATGGAGGCGCTGCACTTCGGCGTGGCCGACTACGCCGCCTCGTGTCGGGCGCGTACCACCGTCATCGGCGGCCTCAACGAGGACTACCCCGGCGACCAGTGGCACCAGGCCCTCTCCACCATGCTCGTCGCCTGCCGGGCCTACGGCGTGCGCGCCATCGACGGCCCGTTCGGCGACTTCAACGACCCGGACGGGTACGTAGACGGCGCCCGTCGGGCGGCCGCCCTTGGTTACGAGGGCAAGTGGGCCATCCATCCCAGCCAGATCGAACTGGCCAACGACGTCTACACCCCGCCGGCCGACGAGGTCGACCGGGCCAAGCGGATCCTCGTCGCCCTCGAGGAGGCCGCCGCCGAGGGCCGCGGCGCCGCCCAACTGGACGGCCGCATGATCGACGCCGCCTCCGCCCGCATGGCCGAGAACCTGGTGGCCACCGACGCCGCCATCAACGCCCGCTAGAACCCGAGAACCCGACCCCGACGTACCCCCTCACCAGGACCAACCGGAGACCACCCGATGGACATCCACGAGTACCAGGCCAAGTCACTGCTGGCGGAGTTCGGCGTGCCGATCCCCGTCGGCGGCCTCGCCTACAGCCCCGAGCAGGCCACCTACCGCGCCACCGAGATCGGTGGCGGCGCCTGGGTGGTGAAGGCGCAGGTGCACACCGGCGGCCGCGGCAAGGCCGGCGGCATCCGCGTCTGCCAGAGCGAGCAGGAGGTCTGGGAAGCCGCCGACGACATGCTCGGCACCCGCCTCGTCACCAACCAGACCGGCGAGCGCGGGCGCGGCATCTTCCGCCTCTACATCGAGCAGACGGTCGACATCGCCCGCGAGATCTACCTCGGCTTCGTCCTCGACCGGACGACCGAGCGGATCATGCTGGTTGCCTCCGGTGCCGGCGGCATGGAGATCGAGCAGATCGCCGAGGAGAACCCCGACTCGCTGGTCCGGGTCGTCATCGAGCCGGCCGTCGGCCTCCAGGCCTTCCAGGCCCGTGAGGTGGCATTCGCCCTCGGCCTCGACGCCTCGGTGGTGAGCGAGGCCTCGAACCTGCTGATGGCCGCCTACCGGGCCTTCCGCGACCTCGACGCCACCATGCTCGAGATCAACCCGCTGGTCGTGACCGGCGACGGCCGCATGCTGGCGCTCGACGCCAAGATGACCTTCGACGACAACGCACTCTTCAAGCACCAGAAGGTGTCCGAACTGCGGGACAAGTCGCAGGAGGACCCCCGGGAGATGCGGGCCAACGACCGGGGCCTCAGCTACGTGGGCCTCGACGGCGACATCGGGTGCATCATCAACGGCGCCGGACTGGCCATGGCGACCATGGACATGATCAAGCACTCGGGCGGCGAGCCGGCCAACTTCCTCGACATCGGCGGCGGCGCCTCCCCGGAGCGGGTGGCCAAGGCGTTCAACCTGGTCCGGTCCGACGAGAACGTCCGGGCGATCCTCGTCAACATCTTCGCCGGCATCAACCGCTGCGACTGGGTCGCCGAGGGCGTGGTCAAGGCCCTCCACGAGCTCGACATCCAAATGCCGGTGGTGGTCCGGCTCTCGGGGACCAACGTCGAGGAGGGCCGCCGCATCCTCGCCGAGAGCGACGTGGACGTCGTCACCGCCGACACGTTGGCCGAGGCCGCAGAGAAGGCCGTCAACGCCGTCACCAAGGAGAACGCAGCATGAGCATCGTCGTCGACAACCAGACCCCGGTGCTGGTCCAGGGCTTCACCGGGCGCATCGGCAGCTTCCACGCCGAGGAGATGATCGAGTACGGCACCAACGTGGTCGGCGGCGTCACCCCCGGCCGCGGCGGCACCACCCACCTCGACCGGCCCGTGTTCGACACCGTCAAGGACGCGGTGGACGCCACGGGTGCCGAGGCATCGATCGTGTTCGTCCCGCCGCCCTTCGCCGCCGATGCCCTCATGGAGGCCGCCGACGCCGGGCTGCGCACCGCCGTGTGCGTCACCGACGGCATCCCCGCCCAGGACATGATGACCGTCAAGCGCTACATGCGCCGCTACAAGGCCGAGCGCCGCATGCAGCTCATCGGCCCCAACTGCGCCGGCGTCATCAGTCCCGGCAAGGCCCTCCTCGGGATCATGCCCGGCCACATCTACAAGGAGGGCGAGGTCGGGATCATCGGACGGTCCGGCACGCTCGGGTACGAGGCCGCCTCGCAGCTCAAGGCCGCCGGCATCGGCGTCAGCACGAGCATCGGCATCGGTGGCGATCCGATCAACGGGTCGTCCTTCAAGGACCACCTGGCCGCCTTCGAGCAGGATCCCGACACCAAGGTCGTCGTGATGATCGGCGAGATCGGCGGCCCCCAGGAGGCCGAGGCCGCCGCCTACGCCAAGGAGCACATGTACAAGCCGGTGGTGGGTTACATCGCCGGCCTGACCGCACCGAAGGGCCGCACCATGGGCCACGCCGGCGCCATCGTGTCGTCGGCGGGCGAGTCGGCCGCCGAGAAGGTCGAGATCCTCAAGGAGTGCGGCGTCCGGGTCGTCGAGCGTCCCTCCGAGTTCGCCGAGACCGTCGGCAAGGTCATCGACCGCAAGGCCTGATCCGGCTCGGGCCTTTTGGCCACAACCAGTCCCTGCCATGCCCGCGGGCCGGTCGCGTCCGGACGACGGCACCACCGTAGCCTTGGGGCCATGCGGGAGATCCTCGGAGACCTCGAACGCTGGCGAGCCCAGGGGCGGCGCATCGCCCTCGCCCGGGTGATCGACCTGGAGGGGTCGGGTCCCCGCCTGCCCGGGGCGACCATGGCGGTCGCCGAGGACGGCGAGGTCGCCGGTTCGGTGTCCGGGGGCTGCGTCGAGGGGGCGGTCGTCACCGAGGCCCTCGAGGTGCTCGAGCAGGGCGACCGTCGGCTGGTCTCGTTCGGCTACAGCGACGACGAGGCCTTCGCCGTGGGACTGACGTGCGGCGGCACCATCCACCTGTTCATCGAACCCCTGGACTGGTAGGGGCGGGGAGGGGAAGACGTGGCCGCGCAGGAGACCCCGGTGTTCGACGAGGTCGCCCGACTGCTGCGCGACGAGTCGCCGTTCGCCCTGGCCACGATCGTCGAGGGCCCCGGCTTCGGAGCCAAGTTGCTGGTCCGTCCCGACGGCACCACCGGCACGCTCGGCGACGACGACCTGGACCGGGTCGTCGAGCGCGACGCCCTCGGTGAGCTGGCCGCCGGGCGCAGCGGCCTGCGCCACTACGGCGAGCACGGCGAGGCGCGCGAGGACCACGTCCGGGTCTTCATCGAGAGCTTCGCCCAGCCGCCGCAGATGCTGGTGTTCGGCGCCGTCGACTTCACGTCGGCACTGGTCCGGGTCGCCAAGGTGCTCGGCTATCGGGTCACCGTCTGCGACGCCCGCGAGGTCTTCGCCACACGGCAACGCTTCCCGCTGGCCGACGAGGTCGTCGTCGACTGGCCCGACCGACTGCTGGAACGCGTCGGTGCCGACCTGGGTCCCCGCGACGCCGTCTGCGTCCTGACCCACGACAACAAGTTCGACGTCCCGGCGATCATGGCCGCCCTCGAGACCGCGGTCGGCTACCTCGGCGTGATGGGTTCCCGCCGCACCCACGAGAGCCGCCTGGAACGCCTGCGGGAGGCGGGGATCGACGCGGCGGGGGAGGCCCGCCTGCGGTCGCCGCTGGGCCTCGACATCGGGGCCCGGACGCCGGAGGAGACCGCCATCTCGATCGTGTCCGAGGTCATCGCCCTGCGGACCGGCCACACGCCTCGGGCTCTGCGCGACGCGTCGGGCCCGATCCACGGCTGAGGCCGTCGCGGAGTTCGGGCCGGTGAGCGTCGCGGCCGTGGTGCTGGCCGCCGGGGGCGCCTCCCGGTGGGACGGCGACGGCCACAAGCTGATGGCCGACC
>LUMD01000640.1_pt1 | contig 21313 bp, 16 predicted proteins | sample 729651 | NCBI WGS metagenome assembly LUMD01 (sample SAMN03860272, study PRJNA289734) | marine metagenome | biome: seawater column; feature: ocean; material: water; isolation source: Red Sea water column Station 34 - depth 258m | place: Saudi Arabia: Red Sea | collected 2011-10-15 | depth 258 m | reverse complement strand
CCGCCAGCATCTGCTCGGCGGCCGGGCCGGTGCCGCCGTCCAGCGAGTAGGGCACGCCGACGACGACGACCTCGACCTCCCACTCCCGCACCAGGCCGACGATCGCCCGGTGGTCCCGGGCACGGTCGCCGGTGCGGTAGAGCACGTCTGCCGGGGTTGCCAGGCGACCGTCGGGGTCGCTGACCGCGACGCCGATTCGCTTCGCTCCCAGGTCCAGGCCGAGGGCTCGCACGCCGTCCGGCTCAGCCGGCGGCGGCGCGCGCCTGCTCGAGCGCCTCGTCGAGGTGCTCGGGCGCCCGCCCGCCGATCATGGTCAGGTCGCTGTTGGGGCGGCCCCCGCCGCCGATGGTCGAGGCGGCCTCGGCGACCAGCTCCCCGGCGTCCAGCCCGCTCCCGGGGTCGACGACCGACACCAGCGCCGCGCCCCCGCCCTCCGGGGCGGTGCCGAGGACGACGGCGCGCACACCGTCATGGTCGCGGATGGCCAGGGCGAGTTCACGAAGGCCGTCCCGGTCGATGCCGTCGATGCGGCGCACCACCAGTCCGTCCTCGGCCTCCGCCACGAGCTCGTCGACCCGACCCAGGGCGGCCTGACGGCGCAGGGCGGCGATCTCGCGCCGCAACTCCTTGCCCTCGGAGACCCGCTTGCGGATGCCGTCCAGGACGTCGTCGACCGGGACCCCGACCAGGTCGGCGGCCTCGGCGAGCGTTCCCTCCGCGGAGCGCAGCCGACCGATGGCGGCGTCACCGGTGACCGCCTCCAGGCGGCGGATGTTGGAGCCGATCGACCCCTCGGTGACGATCTTCAGGAGGCCGATGTCGCCCAGAGCCGAGACGTGGGTGCCGCCACAGAGTTCGATCGAGTTCGGGCCCGCCCGGAGCACCCGGACGGTGTCGCCGTACCTGTCGCCGAAGAAGGCGATGGCGCCGAGGGCTTCGGCCTCCTCCTTGGTCGTCTCGAAGTGGTCGCAGGCGGCGTTTGCGAGGACCTCGGCGTTGACGAGGTCCTCGATCTCGACGACCTGCCCGTCGGTGAGTCCCTCGTAGTGGCTGAAGTCGAACCGCAGCCGGTCGGGGCCGACCCAGGAGCCCTGCTGCTTGACATGGTCGCCCAGCACCCGCCGCAGCGCCCAGTGCAGGATGTGCGTCCCGGTGTGGTTGCGGCGGATGGCGGCTCGCCGCCCGGCATCGATCGAGGCCCTGACCGTCTGGCCCACCTCGACGGTGCCGTCCACGACCTCGATGCGGTGGGCGTGCAGCCCGTCGAGGGCGAGCGTCGTGTCGAGGACGCGCAGCGTCCCGGTCGACGACTCGACCATCCCGGTGTCGCCGACCTGGCCACCGGCCTCGGCATAGAAGGGCGTGCGGTCGAGAACCAGTACCTCGTCGTCGAGGTGGAGTACCTCGGCGTCGCTCTCGTCGACGGCACGGCCGACGAACTCGGTGGGGCCGTGGGCCTCGAGGACGTGGCGCAGGTCGCCGGTACCGCCTGCCCCGGCCGCCTCCTTCCGTGCAGCCTTGGCCCGTGCACGCTGTTCGGCCATGGCGGCCCGGAAGCCGTCCAGGTCGACACCGACGCCCCGCTCGACGGTGATCTCCTCGGTGAGCTCGAGGGGGAAGCCGTAGGTGTCGTGGAGCTTGAACGCCACCTCGCCGTCGAGGATGCCGCCCTCCGAGAGGCCGTCGAGGGCGGTGTCGAGGATGGCGGAACCGGCACGGAGGGTCTCGCGGAACCGCTGCTCCTCGCGGTCGAGCACCCCGCGCACGAAGTCGTGGTTGCGGACGAGCTCGGGGTAGTCGTCGCCCATGATCTCGACGAGGGCGTCGACCAGCCTCGGCATGATCGGGTCCTCGACGCCGAGCAGCCAGGCGTGGCGGACGGCCCGGCGGATGATGCGCCGCAGGACGTAGCCCCGGTCCTCGTTGCTGGGGAACACGCCGTCGCCGATGAGGAAGGCCGACGACCGGATGTGGTCGGCAAGGATGCGCTGCGACACGTCGGTGCGCTCGTCCGAGCCGGGCTCCACGCCGCTGATCTCGGCGATGGTCGACAGCAGCCGGTCGAACTCGTCGGTCTCCCACACCGAGTCGACCCCTTGGAGCACCGAGAGGATCCGTTCGAGCCCGGCGCCGGTGTCGATGGAGGGCTTGGGGAGGGGCGTCATCGAGCCGTCGTCGTGCTGCTCGAACTGCATGAACACGAGGTTCCAGATCTCGATGAACCGCTCGTCGTCGCCGTGGGCGGGACCGCCGTCGTCGCCGAACTCAGGACCCTTGTCCCAGAAGATCTCGGAGCAGGGACCGCACGGGCCGGTGTCGGCCATCCGCCAGTAGTTGTCCTCGTCGAGGCGCTGGATGCGCTCGGCGGGAACGCCCACCTCGTCGCGCCAGATGGCCTCGGCCTCGTCGTCGCTGACGTGCACCGTGATCCAGAGCCGGTCGGGATCGAGGCCGAGGCGTTGGGTGACGAAGTCCCAGGCGAAGGCGCAGGCCTCGGACTTGAAGTAGTCGCCGAAGCTGAAGTTGCCCATCATCTCGAAGAACGTGAGGTGCCGGCTGGTGCGGCCCACCTCGTCGAGGTCGTTGTGCTTGCCCCCGGCCCGGACGCACTTCTGCACGGTCACCGCCCGGTCCCACGGCGCCTGTTGTTCGCCGACGAAGTAGGGCTTGAAGGGCACCATGCCGGCCACGGTGAAGAGCAGCGACGCGTCGTGCGGGATGAGGCTGGCCGAGGCCTCGTGGTGGTGGCCGTGGCCGGCGAAGAAGTCGACGAACGACCGGCGGACGCCGCGTGCGGTGGCGAGTTGTTCGGACATGGTCGGGTCGGAGGTCCTCGGCGGAAAAGGGACAGGAGCAGGGGTCGGGGGGACTGCTGCCGGTTCAGCCTACCGGTGGGCCCTTCCCGGCTCGGTTCGCATTCGCGTCAGCCGCCCCGGCCACGGGACCGCAGTCGGGCAACCATCCCCACGAAGCGCACCAGCGGCGACGACGACAGCGTCGCCGCCGTCTCGATCGTCGAACCGATCCGCCCGGCCGACTCGCGAAGGCCGTCGGCGGTGTCGAGCAGGTCCTCGACCCGGTCGAGGTCGTCGGTGGCCCGCTCGACCATCCGGTGCATGTCGGTGAGGAGCGGAACCGCCTCCCGGCGCAGCTCGTCGACGGCGGCGTGCAGTTCGCGCAGCATCCGGGTGAGGCGCAGCGCCAGCACCACGAATACCGCGAGTGCCGCCGCGCCGACGAGGACGGCAACCCAGCCGGCGCTCACGAGTCGCACCCGTCCGGCGTGACGGCCCGGTCGGCGAGGCGTCGGGCCACCTCCGCCTCGAAGCCGTGGTCCGATGGCTCGTAGTACACGTTGCCCTCCACCTCCTCGGGCCGGTGCGCCTGTGGCACCCAGCCCCTCGGGTCGTCGTGCGGATAGTCGTAGCCCTCGCCGTGGCCCAGCCCGGCCGCCCCCTGATAGTGGGCGTCGCGCAGGTGCGGTGGCACGAGGCCGGTCCCGGCGGCCCGGGCGTCGGTGCCGGCGGCGGCGAGCGCCCGGTACACGCGGTTCGACTTGGGTGCCGTGGCCAGGTGGACGACCGCCTGCGCCAGGTTCAGCCGTGCCTCCGGGAGGCCCACGAACTCGACGGCCCGTGCGGCGGCGTCGGCCACCACCAACGCCATCGGATCGGCCATCCCGACGTCCTCGCTGGCCAGGACCACCAGGCGACGGGCGATGAACCGGGCGTCCTCCCCCGCCTCGAGCATCCAACAATCGAAGGACGGATTCCCCGTCCAGTTCGCCCAAGCCGGAATCTCAGGCACGGCATCGGCCACCTCGAGGCCGGTGAGGGCCAGGCGTCCGTCGCCGGCGGCACGCTCGGCCAGCAGTCTGAGCGCCTCGGCGTCGGCGCCGACCCGCTCGGCGTCGAGTCCCCGGCCCAGGAGTTCGAGCGTGGCGTCGACGTCGAGGGGCTCCAGCCTGAAGAGGGTCGAGCGGGAGAGCAGCGGCGGGTTGACCTCGAAGTACGGGTTCTCGGTGGTCGCACCGATGAGGACCAGCAGGCCCGACTCGACCGACGGCAGGAGGGCGTCCTGCTGGGCCTTGTTGAAGCGATGCACCTCGTCGAGGAAGAGGATCGTGCCGACGTCGCGCTCGCCGAGGCTGGCCTCCGCGCCGGCCACCACCGCCCGGACGTCCTTGACGCTGGCGCTCACCGCCGAGAGTTCGACGAACTCGGACGCCGTCACCCGGGCGATCAGCCGGGCCAGGGTGGTCTTGCCCGTGCCCGGTGGACCCCAGAGCACCACCGACGAGAGCCGGTCGCCCTCGATCAGGCGGCGCAGCGGCCGCCCGTCGCCCACGAGGTGCGCCTGGCCGACCACGTCGTCGAGGCGGACCGGTCGCAGCCGGTCGGCCAGCGGGGCCCGGCGGGCCAGGCGCTGCCCGGCGGCGGCGGCGAACAGGTCGTCGGTCACCGCGACGAACCTAGTGGTCAGGACACCGGTGCTCAGGGCGCCGGCCAGGACGCACAGCAGGCCCCCACGACGCCGACGGCGAAGGCCTCCGGGCCCGCGGACAAGCCGTCCCGGCTGAAGACCTCGGGGCTGAGCAGCGGCGTCGCCCCGCTTCCGAGGAGCGCTGCGGCCAGGCCCTCGAAGTCGACGACGCCGTCCCCCGGCACGAGCCGCTCGGCCATGGCCTCGGCCATGGCATCGTCACCGGGCTCCGGCCGGGCGTCGCAGAGTTGGAGCAGATGGACGGCGGACGGTGGCAGCGTGGCAAGCAGGTCGGGACAAGGCCCGCCGGGCTGGCGCTGCCAGTGCCAGGCGTCGAGCAGGATCCCGCCGTTGGACCGGCCGGCGGCCTCGACCAGTGCCCAGGCGTCGGCGAGTCCCGGCACGCCGGTCCATGGGAGGAACTCGAGCGCCACGCGGATGCCGCGTGCGGCGGCCCGGTCGCACAGGTCGGCAAAGCCCCGAACGGCAGCAGCGGCATCGGCCAGCACCGGATCGAGGCAGACCGCCACCACCTGCTGCGCACCGACTCCCTCGGCCACCTCGAGGGTGAGGTCGGCATCCGGACCGGCGTCTCCCGCACCCGAGGACCAGCCGACGGCCGCCTCGACGACGTCCACCGACAGTCCCCGGGAGGCAGCCGCCTCGCGGAAGGCGGCTGGATCGGGGTCGAACGCCAGGACGTGGAGCGTCCAGGCGGACACGCCGCCGCAGCCGGCCGCGGCAGCCGCGTCGAGGGCGGACACCACCTCGTCGGCGCCCGCCGACATCGGATCGGCCAACAGGGTGGACAGGCAGAGCGCCAGTTCGCCGGGCGAGGTCACCTGTCCGGAACGGCCCGACCCGGCCCGGCCGACCGCCAGCCTCCGAATCCCCGGGCTGGCGTCACTGCTTCGGCGGCAGCACCCGTAGGCCGAGCTCCTCGAGGTGCCGGCCGTCGACCTCCGTCGGTGCCCCGGTCAGCGGGTCGGCGCCCGACTGGGTCTTGGGGAAGGCGATGACCTCGCGGATGTTCTCCTCGCCGGCCAGGACGGCGATGAGCCGGTCCATGCCGAAGGCAAAGCCGGCGTGGGGCGGCGCCCCGTACCGGAAGGCGTCGAGCAGGAATCCGAACTTGGCCTGTGCCTCCTCCGGGCCGATGCCGAGGAGCGTGAAGATGGTCTGCTGCACCTCCGCACGGTGGATCCGCACGCTGCCCGAGCCGAGTTCCCAGCCGTTCAGGACCAGGTCGTAGGCCTGCGAGCGAACCGCCAGCAGGTCGCCCGACTCGAGCAGCTCCAGGTCCTCCTCGTGGGGCATCGTGAACGGGTGGTGGGCCGGAATCGGGTTGCCGGCCTCGTCCAGCCCCTCGAAGAGGGGGAAGTCGACGACCCACAGGAAGTTGAGCCCGCCCTCGGTGACCGGTGGCCGCCCCAGCTCGAGGCGCAGGAGGCCCAGCACGTGGCGCACCTGGCGGCGCTCGTCCGCCACGAGGAACAGCAGGTCACCGGCCTCGGCTGCCAGGGCGGCCCGCAGGGCGGCCTGTTCGTCGTCCGACAGGAACTTGGCCACCGGCGAGTTCAGGCCGTCCGCCTCGACCTTCATCCAGACGAGGCCCTTCGCTCCCCAGCGCTTGCACTGCTCGGTCAGGTCGTCGAGGCGGTTGCGGGAGGTGTCGGAACCGCCCGGCACCCGGATGCCCTTCACACACGGTGCCTGGAAGGCCCGGAATTCCGTCCCGGCGAAAACCTCGGTGAGCTCGACCAACTCGAGGCCGAAGCGGGTGTCGGGCTTGTCGGACCCGTAGCGCTCCTGGGCCTCCAGCCAGGTCATGCGGGGGATGTCGGCGGGACGCTCCCCGGTCACCGCCTCGGCGGCGGCGCTCACGGCGTGGGAGATGAACGCCAGGACGTCCTCCTGGCCGACGAAGCTGGCTTCGGCGTCGAGCTGCATGAACTCGTACTGCCGGTCGGCCCGGAGGTCCTCGTCGCGCAGGCAGCGGGCGATCTGGTAGTAGCGGTCGACGCCTCCCACCATGCAGAGCTGCTTGAAGAGCTGCGGACTCTGGGGCAGGGCGTAGAACGAGCCGGGCACCTTTCGGGACGGGACCACGAAGTCCCGGGCGCCTTCGGGGGTGCTGGCCACGAGCATCGGGGTCTCGACCTCGATGAAGCCCTGCTCCTCCATGGCACCCCGGATGGCCGAGTTGACCGTGGCCCGGACCTCGAGGTTGCGCTGCATGCGGGAGCGGCGCAGGTCCACGTAGCGGTGCCGGAGGCGCAGAACCTCGTCGACGTCGGTGCGCTCGTCCATCGGGAACGGCGACGGCTCCGAACGGGAGAGGATCGCCACCTCGGAGGCCTCGACCTCCACCATGCCGGTCGCCAGCGACTCGTTGGCGGTGTCCTCGGGGCGGGCCCGAACCTCACCGGTCACCTGGAGGACGAACTCGGACCGCAGCTCGTGGCCGCCGTCGACGACCACCTGGACCATGCCACTGCGGTCCCGCAGGTCCACGAACGCCAAGTGCTCGCCGTGCTCGCGCACCCGGTCGACCCAACCGCAGAGGGTGACCGTGGCGCCGATGTCGTCGGCTCGCAGGTCGCCGCAGCGCGACGTCCGCATGGAGGTGGAGTAGTCGGGGGTCGGACGGTCGGTCACGGAATCCTCGTTCGCGTAGCTGTTCAGGTGGCAGTTGGCGGCGAGAGCCTCGAGCGGAGGACCTCGACCACGTCGCCGCGTGCCACGGCCTGCTGGCCGGCATCGCCGCGCAGGTCGCGGACGGTGACGGTACCGGCCGCCCGCTCCTCCTCACCGACGATGAGGGCCACGGCGGCATTGCTGCGGTCGGCGGCCTTCATCTGGGCCTTCATGGAGCGGCCGTCCCAGGCCCGGTCGGCCCGCAGGCCGGCCCGCCGGACCTCGTCGGTCAGGAGCACGGCCTCGTCGCCGCCGCAGGTGTCGACCACGAAGACGTCGACGGCGGCCGCTGGGGCGTCGAACACGCCTTCGGCGTCGCAGGCCAGCAGCGTCCGGTCGACGCCCAGGGCGAAGCCGACGCCGGGTGTGGGCGGGGCGCCCATCTCCTCGGCCAGTCGGTCGTATCGCCCGCCACCGCCGACGGCGTCCTGGGCGGCGTCGAGGGCCTCGGCGACGAACTCGAAGGTGGTCCGCAGGTAGTAGTCGAGGCCGCGGACCAGCCCCGGCGCCACCGTGTACGGGATGTCCACGGCGTCGAGGGCCCCACAGACCCGGGCGAAGTGCTCGGCGGCATCATCGGAGAGGTGGTCGTCCATGCGGGGGGCGGCGGCCACGAGGTCGGCGTCTTCGGGCCGCTTCGAGTCGAGGACCCGCAGCGGGTTGCGCTCGAGCGTCGACCGGGAGGCCTTGGAGAGTGCGTCGCGATTGTCGGCGAAGTGGGCGGTCAGGGCCTCGACGTAGCGGGCGCGGTCCTCCGGGTTGCCCAGCGAGTTGACGAGCAGGGTCACCCGTCGCAGGCCGAGGCGTTCGTAGAAGCGCCACGCCAGGGCGATCACCTCGGCGTCCAGATGCGGGTCGTCGGGGCCGAGTGCCTCGACGCCGACCTGGTCGAACTGCCGGAACCGGCCCTTCTGGGCACGCTCGTAGCGGAAGTTGGGCCCGGCGTACCAGACCTTCCAGGGCACCACCGGCCGGTGCTCGGCGAAGGCCCGCACGACCGAGGCGGTCTGCTCGGGCCGCAGGGCAATGTTCCGGCCCCCCTTGTCGAGGAACTCGTACATCTCCTTGGACACCACGTCGGTGGCGTCGCCGAGGCGGTGAAACACCTCGACGTGCTCGAACATGGGCGGGACCACCTGGGTGTAGCCGGCCGCGCCAACCACGTCGGCGAAGGCGTCGACCAGCGCCCGCCAGCGGGCGGAGTCCGGCCACAGGATGTCGCGCGTGCCCTTCGGGGCCCGGAAGGTGGAGTCGGCCACGGGACCAGAGGCTACCGGTGGCCCCTACCCCGCGATCCGGATGCACCGGGGCATCGCCGGAACCGGACCGGAGCGACGCTCAGGAACCCTTGCCGGGCACCACCCGGTACACGTCGTAGACCGAGTCCACCTCGCGGATCTGGTGGAGCACCCGGTCGAGGTGACCCGGGTCGCCCATCTCGAATTCGAATCGCATACGGGCCACCCGGTCCGATCCGGAGGTCGCCGTGGAGGTGCTGAGCACGTTCACCCGGTGCTCGGCGAGGACGTCGACCACGTCGCGGAGCAGCAGTGGCCGGTCGAGCGCCTTCACCTCGAAGGTGGCCACGAAGTGGGAGGCCGTCTGCTCGTCCCACTCGACGTCGATGAGGCGATCGGGCTGGCCGCTCGACAGCGACACGGCGTTGGCGCAGTCGGCCCGGTGCACCGAGACCCCGCGCCCCCGGGTGACGAACCCCATGATCTCGTCGGGTGGCACCGGCGTACAGCAACGGGAGAGCCGCACCATGACGTCGTCGAGTCCTTCGACGTGGACGCCGACCGCCCCCCGGTCGCGGCGCACGGGCCGCCGGGTGAGGGCCGTCACCGACACCTGCTCGCTGGCCTCCGGGGCGTGCTCGCGCATCTTGCGCTCGACCCGGCCCACGACGGCGCGCGCGGACACGTGGTGCTCGCCGATCGCCGCAAACAGGGCATCGAGTTCGGCGTAGTTCATCGACTCGCCGATCCCGGCAAGGACCTCGCCGTCGAGGACCTCCTTGACCGGCAGGCCCGCCCGCCGCAGTTCGGCGACCAGGTCGTCGTGGCCGACGTCGATGGCCTCGGTCCGGCGTTCCTTGGTGTGCCAGTGGCGGATCTTGTTGGCGGCCCGGTGGCTGGCGACGAACTTGAGCCAGTCCTTGCTGGGGCCGGCGCCCGGCTGCCTCGAGGTGATGACCTCGACCGTCTCGCCCGATTCGAGCCGGGAGTCGAGCGGCACCAGCCGGCCCTCCACCTTGGCGCCGACACAGGCGTCCCCGACCTCGGTGTGGATGGCGTAGGCGAAGTCGACCGGCGTGGCACCGATCGGCAGGCTGACCACCCGGCCCTGCGGTGTGAAGACGTAGACCTCGTCCTGCTCGAGGTCGGTCTTGAGGTGGTCCATGAAGGCGCCGTGGTCGGGGGTTTCCTCCTGGAGTTCGACGATGCGCCCCAGCCACGCCATCTCGTCGGATGGGAGCGTGCCCTTGTAGTCCCAGTGGGAGGCCACGCCGGTCTCGGCACGGCGATGCATCTCGTGGGTCCGGATCTGGAACTCGACCTGCTTCCCCTGGGGGCCGATCACCGTGGTGTGGAGCGACTGGTAGAGGTTGAACTTGGGCATCGCCACGTAGTCCTTGAAGCGTCCCTGGACCGGCGTCCACACGGCGTGGACCACGCCGAGGGCCGCGTAGCAGTCCCGGACGGTGTCGACCACGACCCGGATGCCGACCAGGTCGTGGATCTCGTCGAAGCCCCGACCCTTGACGATCATCTTCTCGTAGATGCTCCAGAGGTGCTTCGGGCGCCCGTCGATCTCAGCGGTGATGTTGAAGTCGGCCAGCCGCTCGTGGACCTCGGCGATGAGCTGCTCGAGGTAGAGGTCCCGTTCGGGCGCCCGGTCCTGGACCATCTGGTCGATCTGGCTGTAGCGCTTCGGGTGGAGCGTGGCCAACGAGAGGTCCTCCAACTGGACCTTGACGTCCTGCATCCCGAGGCGGTTGGCCAGCGGGGCGTAGATGTCGAGGGTCTCGCGGGCGACGCGCTGCTGCTTTGCCTCGGGGAGCGCCGCGAGGGTGCGCATGTTGTGGAGCCGGTCGGCCAACTTGATGATGAGCACCCGCAGGTCCTTGGCCAGGGCCACGAGCATCTTGCGCATGCTGGCGGCCTGCTGCTCCTCCTTGCTCTCGAAGCTGAGTCGATCCAGCTTGGTGACCCCGTCGACGATGCGTGCCACCTCGCCGCCGAAGTCCCGTTCGAGGTCGCCCAACTCGACGGTGGTGTCCTCCACGGCGTCGTGCAGGAGGGCGGCGGCGATCGTGACGTCGTCGAGTCCCTGCCGGGCGACGATCGTGGCCACCGACAGGGGGTGGTTGATGTAGGGCTCGCCGGACTTGCGCGTCTGGCCGACATGGGCAGCGTGGGCAACCCTGTAGGCCCGCTCGATCAGGTCCGTGTCACCCCCGGGGTGGCGATCCGCGTAGGCGGCCAGCAGCGACGAGGTCTCCTCGACGGTTTGCGCCGGCCGGCGACGCCAAGGCAGGACGCGGCTGACGGCGACCACCTCAGTACCCGTCCCCGGCCGCCGCCGGCGGGTCGTGCCGCCGGCGTGGGACGACGCCGTGCCGGCCCCTTCGAGCGGTCCGCCGACTCGATCGAGCGGGACTCGGGTACGGAGGCCTCGTCGCGCCCGATGGGCCGGGTCGGACCCTCCAGCAGTCCCCGACCGTCCAGCTTCGAGCGAACCTGCGCCCACCGCTGCTCCCGCTCCTTGAGGCGGGCGACCAGTGCGGCCGCCACGAACAGCGACGAGTAGGAGCCGACCACGATGCCGACGAGGAGCGCCAGGGCGAACTCGCGCAGCGCCGTGGCCCCGAGCGCCACCGAGCCGACCACCAGCAGGGAGAGCACCGGCAGGGCCGACGTGATGCTGGTGTTGACCGACCGCATCGCCACCCGGTTGAGGGCCAGGTTCATCAACTCCGTGTAGGTGTGTCGCTCCGTGGCGCCAAGGCGCCCCGTCATCTCCCGCACCTTGTCGTAGACGACGATCGTGTCGTAGAGCGAGTAGCCCATGATCGTGAGGAAGGCGATGACCGTTATCGAGGTACTCTGCGGGGTGGCGGAATAGACGCCCACGCTGACCACGATGTCGTGGGCGACCGCCACGAGGGCACCGACCGCCATCTTCCACTCGAGGCGGACGCTGATGTAGAGCGCCACCACCACGAAGAACACGATGAGGGCACGCACCGCCTTGTCGGTGACCTCGTCGCCCCAGGTCGGTCCGACCTGTTCGAACGTCTCGACCACGCCGAGTTCGGCGGTGAGGGTCTCGCGGATCGCCGCGGCCCGTGCCGGGTCGTCGATGTCGGAGCGGATACGGACGACCTCGCCGTCGAGCAGCTGGATGCGCGCCCCGCCGGCGTCGTGGCCGGCCAGCAGGTCGCGGACCTCGCCGACCGAGGCGTCGGGGGCAACCACCTCGTACGAGGTGCCGCCGGCGAAGTCGATGCCGAGCTCGAGGCCACGGAGGCCGAACGACCCGATGCTGAGCAGCAGGCCCAGCCCGGAGGCGACGGCCGCCACCCGCCACCAACGGGGGAAGTCGACCGGGTTCTCGCCGCGGTAGAGGCGACGCAGCGCGCCGATCACGTCACCAGCTCCTGTCGCCGGGCGGTGGCGGCCAGCGAGCCGACAGCGCCCGCGGCCGGCAGCCCGAAGCGACCCGGGCGGTCGGCGAACCAGCGGGTGTGGGCCAACACCCGGATCAGCGGACCCATGAAGCAGTAGGTGGCGACCAGGTCCAGAATCGTGGCCAGCCCCAGGTAGAAGGCGAAGCCCCGGACGGCGCCGACCGTCAGCCACCAGAGCAGGACGGCACCGATGAGCGATGCCACATCGGCCTTGACGATCGTGGAGAAGGCGATCGGGAAGGCCCGGTCCACCGAGGAACGGGCCGTGCGACCGTCGCGGATGTCCTCCTTGAGGTGCTCGAAGTAGACGACGTTGGAGTCGACCGACACGCCGACCGCCACGATGATGCCCGTGACGCCGGCGAGGGTGAGGGCCAGGCCGGACTGGGTGCCGAGGTGGGCCACGATCGCCCACAGCAGCGAACCGGACACCGCCAGGCTGGCCAGGGCCACGAGGCCGAGCAGCCGGTAGTACCCGACGATGAACAGGGCCACGAGGGCGAGGCCGACCAAGCCGGCCACCACGCCGGCATCCAGCGAGTCCTCGCCGATGCTGGCCGACACCACCCGGGTGTTCTCGGCCACCAGCTCCACGGGCAGGGCGCCGTAGCGCAGCGCCAGGGCCACGTCCTCGGCCTCCCGCTTCTCGAAGGCACCCGAGATGACGATGCGGTCCCGCTCGAAGCCCGGGGCACGGATCTGCGGGGCGGTGACGACCTCGCCGTCGAGGACGATGGCGATCAGGCCGTTGCTGTAGCCCGCCAGGACGGGGCACGAGGCGTCGCCCACGTAGCAGCGCTGGGCGGCAGCGTTGAAGCCGTCGATGCCCACGGCGCCGCCGTGCAGGGTGACGCCCACCTGCCACCGGAAGTCGATGAAGTCGGCGTCGGCGTCCTCGAGGGCTTCGCCGGTCAGGACCGTGGGGCCGAGCACGAAGCGCCGGTCGCCGGTCGCTGCGTCGTCGCCGCCGGCGAGGATCACGAAGTCGCCGGCGTTGTCGTCCTCGGGAACGGTGACGCCGTCGGCGCCGGTGGCCGGGCGGACCGTGCCGGTCCGGACCAGGTCGCACGAGGCGAACGGCTCAGCCGAGCGGTCGCTCGTGCCCGAGGAGCCACCGGTCCCCGGAATGGCGGCCGGAAGCACCTCGCAGACCGGCCGGAACCGGAGCTCCGCGGTGGTCCCCACCAGTTCGAGGGCCCGCTCCTGGTCGTCGACGCCGGGCAGCGCCACCATCACCCCGTCCTGGGTGCGGGAGATCTCGGGCTCGGCGACGCCGAGGGCATCCACCCGGTTGCGGATGATCTCGACGGACTGGTCGAGCATCTCCTCGGTGGCCGGCTCGGTGGCCGTCAGCCGGACCGAGACGCCACCCTGGAGGTCGAGGCCGAGGAGGGGTCGGTTCCCCCACAAGAGGGTCAGGACCATGGCGGCCACCGACACCACGAGGATCGTGGTGAGCAGGACGACCTGGCGGCGGAACACGGGTGTCGGAGGAGGCAGGGACGCGGGGCGTCAGTCCTCGATGGGGTCCTCGAACTCCTCGACCGGCCCGGGCTCGGTGAAGCGGCGCTCCACCGTGCCCTTGACGACCTTCAACTCGAGGTCCTTGGCCACCTCCAGCCAGACCACGTCGCCCTCGACCTCGGACACCACGCCGAAGATGCCGGCGGAGGTCACCACCTCGTCGCCGGCGCTGACCGAGGCGACCAGTTCACGGTGCTCGCGGGCCCGCTTCTGCTGGCGGAGGATGGGCGGCGCCAGCCCCGGACGCTGAACGCCGGGCCCGCCGAAGCGTCAGCCCCAGACGGCCAGGGTCTCCGTGCGAAAAGCGGCGAAACGGCCCTCGGCGATCGACGCCCGCAGCCGACCCACGAAGTCCAGCAACCACGCCAGGTTGTGCAGGGTGAGGAGCCGGCGGCCGGTCGGCTCGTCGGTCAGCAACAGGTGGCGCAGGTAGGCCCGGCTCCACGCCGCCGCCGGGCTGGCCGGGAACTCCGGGTCGAGGGGCAGGTCGTCGTCGGCGAACCTGGCGTTGCGCAGGTTCAGGCGGCCCGCCGTCGTGAGGACCGTGCCGTGGCGGGCGTGGCGGGTTGGCAGGACGCAGTCGAACATGTCGATTCCCCTGGCCACCACCTCCACCAGGCCGGCCGGGTCACCCAGCCCCATGAAGTAGCGCGGCTGGTCGGCGGGCAGGCCGGCGACCGCCGCCGAGAGCGGGTCGAGCATCTCGTTGCGCGTCTCCCCCACGCTGAGGCCGCCCACGGCGTAGCCGTCGAAGGCCACCTCGACGGTCCGCTCGGCGCTCTCGGCCCGCAGCGCCTCATCCAATCCGCCCTGCACGATGCCGAACTGGCATTGGCGGCCGGCGGCGTCCTCGTGCCCGAGGAATGCCCGCCGGCCGCGTGCCGCCCAATCGGCGGTGCGGTCCACGGCCTGGCGCAGCGCGCGGTCGGGGGCAGGCAGGGCCGGGCACACGTCGAGGACCATCTGGATGTCGGCACCCAGGTCCGCCTGGACGGTCGCCGCACCCTCCGGGGTGAGGCGGTGCGTCGACCCGTCGTAGGTGGAGCGGAACACCGCCCCCTCGTCGTCGACCTTCGGCTGCAATGAGAAGATCTGGTAGCCGCCGCTGTCGGTCAGCGTGAGGCCGTCCCATGCGGCGAAGGCGCCGAGGCCCCCGTGCCGGCGCACGACCTCGACGCCCGGCCGGAGCATCAGGTGGTACGTATTGGCGAGCACGACCTCGACGCCCAGGTCGGCCAGGTCCACCGACGACAGGTGCCGAACCGCCCCCCGGGTCCCCACCGGCATGAAGCACGGCGTCGTGAAGGTGCCCCGTGGCGTCGTCACCGTGCCGGTGCGTGCCCCGCCGTCGGTCGCAGACAAGCGGAATTCGGACCTCACACTGTCCTCCCCACCGGGACCTCGACCTCGAACCTCACGCTGCGCCTCCCCACCGGGACCTCGACCTCGGACCTCACGCTGCGCCTCCCTGACGGTCGCGGGCCACCAGCATGGCGTCGCCGAACGACAGGAACCGGTACCCCTCGGCGAGGGCAGTGGCGTACAGCTGGCGCCAGCGGGGGCCGGCGAAGGCGTCCAGGAGCACGAGGAGCGTGGAGCCGGGGAGGTGGTAGTTGGTAAGCAGGACGTCCACCACCCGGAAGTCGAAGGGCCGGCGGATGAACAGGTCGGTGCGCCCCTCCTGGTCGCCACGTGCCGCCGCCTCGAGCGCCCGGACCGTGGTGGTCCCGACGGCGATGACGCGTTCCGCCGACACACAGGCCTCGAAGGTGGCGTCGGGAACCGAGAAGGCCTCGGAGTGCATCTCGTGATCGTCCAGATCGTCCACGGTGACCGGCCGGAAGGTGTCGAGGCCGACAACCAGCTCGAGCCGCTCGACCCTCGCCCCCGCTGCCCGGCAGGCGTCGAGTACCTCGTCAGTGAGGTGCAGGCCGGCGGTCGGCGCCGCTGCCGAGGCCGGCCGGTCGGCGTAGACCGTCTGGTAGCGGTCCGGATCCTCGAGAACCGTCGAGAGGTAGGGCGGGAGTGGCATCTCGCCGTGGCGGTCGAGGGCGGCGAGGACCCCGCCGGCCGCCTCCAGCCGCACCCGACGCCGGCCTTCGCCCAGGTCGTCACCCACGGTCACCACCAGGTCGTCGCCCGCGGACAGCGGTGTCCCCGGGGGCACCCGCCGGCTGGGACGCACCAGCGCCTCCCAGTCCTCGACCGTGCCCTCGGCACCCCGCCGCTCCAGCAGGAGGACCTCGACGGCACCGCCCGTCTCCTTCGTGAGGTGGAGTCGGGCGGGCAGCACCTTGGTGTCGTTGAGCACCAGCACGTCGCCCGGCCGGACCAGATCGGGCAGGTCCCGGACCGTCCGGTGCCGAACGCCGTCGCCCAGGTCGACCAGCAACCTCGCCGAGGGCCGGTCGGCGAGGGGCTCCTGCGCGATCGAGGAGTCCGGCAGGTCGTAGCGGAAGTCGGCCGGGCGCATGCCGGCCGATCCTACGGGCGGCCCTCCGGGGGCGAGGGGTGGAGAACCTCAGTCGCCGAAGAGGGCGTTCCCCCGCTCTCGCTGCGGCGCAGCCAGGCCCAGGTGCTCGAAGGCCGCCGGCGTGGCCATGCGCCCCTTGGGGGTTCGCTGGAGAAGCCCCTGCTGGATCAGGAACGGTTCGTAGACGTCCTCGACGGTGTCCTCGGGTTCTCCGACGCTGATCGCCAGGGTCTTGAGCCCGACCGGCCCGCCGCCGAAGCGCTCGCACAGCGACGTCAGGATGGAGCGGGTGGGTCGGTCCAGGCCGAGGGCGTCCACGGCGAAGAAGGTCAGGCCGTCCCGGGCGGTGTCGCCGCTGATCCGCCCACCGGTCTCGGGTCGCTCGACCTGGGCGAAGTCGCGGACCTGCCGGAGCAGCCGGTTGGCGATGCGCGGCGTGCCCCGTGAGCGCCGGGCGATCTCGCCTGCCCCCTCCTCGTCCAGGTCGACCTCGAGGATGCCGGCTGCCCGGCGCACGATGGTGCGCAGGTCCTCGGGCTCGTAGTAGTCGAGGCGGGCCGTCAGGCCGAAACGGTCGCGCAATGGCCCGGTGATGAGGCCCGTCCGGGTGGTGGCCCCGACCAGGGTGAACCGGGGCAGCTCGAGGCGGATCGAGCGGGCCGCCGGGCCCTTGCCGAGCACGATGTCGAGCTCGTAGTCCTCCATGGCCGGGTAGAGCACCTCCTCCACCGCCCGGGCCAGGCGGTGGATCTCGTCGATGAAGAGGACGTCGCCGGGCTCGAGCTTGGTGAGGATGGCCGCCAGGTCGCCGGACCGCTCGAGGGCCGGACCGGAGGTGACGTGCAACTCGGCGCCCATCTCGACGGCGACGATGTGGGCGAGGGTGGTCTTGCCGAGGCCTGGCGGACCAGCGAACAGGAAGTGGTCGGCGGCCTGGCCCCGTTGGCGGGCGGCCTCGAGCATCACGCGCAGGTGTCCCTTGAGCTCCGCCTGGCCAATGAACTCGGCCAGCCGCCGGGGCCGCAGCCCGACCTCGACGGCGGCCTCCTCGGGCTCCACCTCGGGGGACAGCAGCTCGTCGCGTGCCACGACCCCTCCTAGGCCCTCGCCAGGCGCCGCAGCGCCTCTCGCAGCAGGTCGGCGGGGTCGTCGCCGGCCAGGTCGGCCAGCACGCCCCGTACCTCGTCGGACGAGTAGCCGAGGCCGGCCAGCGCCTCCTGCACCTCGGCCAGGGCGGAGCGGGCGGCGATGGGAGCATCGCCGGCAGCGACGGCCACATCGACGGGCAGGTCGAGGGTGCCCTTGAGGTCGACCAGCAGGCGGGCCGCGGTCTTCTTGCCGACGCCCGGGACCAGGCACAGTGCCGCCACGTCGTCGTCGGCCACCACCCGGGCCAACTCGTCGGGTCCGTGGACGCCGAGCACCGCCAGCGCCAGGGCCGGGCCCACACCGTGCGCCGAGAGCAGCGCCTCGAAGCCGGCCCGCTCGGACCGCTCCAGGAACCCGTAGAGCGCCTGGTCACCCTCACGGATGTGGTGGTGGACGTGGACGAACACCTCGTCGGCCCCGGAGTCGCCCAGTCGGTACGCGGTGGTGGGCGTGACGGTGAGGCGGTAGCCAACGCCGCCCACCTCGAGCAGCACGTGGCCCTCGTCGCCGCACTCGAGCAGCCGGCCGCGCAGGGAGCCGATCATCGTGGGCCTCCCCGATCCCTCACCGGGCGGCCTCGGCGGCGAGCGCCGTGGGCGCCGTGGCCAAGTGGCAGAGGGCGACCGCGACCGCGTCGGCGGCGTCGACCGGCCGCAGCGGACGGTCGATGCCGAGCTGGGCGCGCACCATCTGCTCCATCTGGTCCTTGTCGGCGCCGCCCCATCCAGCCACCGCCGACTTCACCTCGTTGGGCGAGTAGAGCGCCACCCGGCAGCCCGAGGCGGCGGCCTCGGCCATGACGACCCCCGCCGACTGGCCGACCTGCATGGCGGTGCGGGCGTTGACCTGGAAGAGCACCCGCTCGATCGCCACGGCCTCGGGGCGGTGTTCGCCGAGCAGCGAGCGAACCTCGGCCTGGAGTTCGGCGAGGCGCACCGGGAGGTCGGCATCCGGGTCGGTCCGGATGACCCCTGCGGCGACCGCCCGGTGCCGGCCGGCGGCGTGGCGCTCCACCAGGCCGTAGCCGCAGCGGGTGAGCCCGGGATCGATGCCCAAGACGAACATATGTACGACCCTAGCAGGAGGGGTCGCCGGCGGGGGGACCGCCCCACCCGGTGCCGCTACGCCTCGAGGGCGGCGAACACCTCGTCGGGGATGTCGAAGTTGGCGTGCACGTCCTGGACGTCGTCCAGGTCGTCGAGCAGGTCGATCACCCGCAGCACGGCCTTGGCCGCCTCGACACTGTCGACGCCGACCGTGGAGGTGGCGACCATCGTGACGTCGGCCGAGTCGAACGCGACCTCGGCGGACTCGATGGCCTCTCGCACCGCCGGCAGGTCGGTCGCCTCGCAGGTCAGGCGCCAGATGCCGCCGTCGTCCACGAGGTCCTCGGCGCCGGCGTCGAGGGCCGCCAGCATGATCTCGTCCTCGTCGGCGGATCCGGGGAGCAGCACGACCCCCTTGCGTTCGAACTGCCAGGCCACCGAACCGGGCTCGGCGAGCGATCCGCCGTTCTTGGTGAGCACCGACCGGACCTCGGAACTGGTGCGGTTGCGGTTGTCGGTCAGCGTCTCGACGTACAGGGCCACGCCGTGCGGCGCGTAGCCCTCGTAGGTGACCGGCTCGTAGGCGATGCCCTCGAGTTCGCCGGTCCCCCGCTTGACCGCCCGCTCGATGGTGTCCAACGGAACCGAGGCGTCGCGGGCCTTCTGGTACATGGTCCGCAGGGTCGGATTGGCGTCGATGTCGCCCCCGCCCTGACGGGCCGCCACCTCGACCTGCTTGATCAGCTTGGCGAAGAGCTTGCCGCGCTTCTTGTCGGCGGCGCCCTTCTTGTGCTTGATCGTCGCCCACTTGGAATGGCCGGACATGCTGCTACCCCTCGGGGACTGGGTCGGGACCGGCGGCCGCCGACTCGACGAACCAGCGATGGATGCGGTCGTCGCCGGCCAACTCGGGGTGGAACGACGAGACGAGGACGTTGCCCTCGCGGCAGAGCACGGCATGGCCGTCCACCTCGGCCAGCACCTCGACGCCGGGCCCGACGCGCTCGACCAGCGGTGCCCGGATGAAGACGCCGTGGAAGGGTGCACCGATCTCCTCGACCGCCACCTCCGTCTCGAACGAGTCGACCTGCCGGCCGTAGCCGTTGCGCCGGACGCCGAGGTCGATGGCGCCCAGCGGCCGCTGGTCGGGACGGCCGTCGAGGACCTCGGCGGCCAGGAGGATCATCCCGGCGCAGGTTCCGAGGACCGGGAGTCCGCCCGCCAGACGCTCCTCCAGGGGTTCGCGCAGGCCGGAGGCCTCGAGCAGCATCGACATGGTCGTCGACTCGCCGCCCGGAACCACCAGGGCGTCGACCTGCGCCAGGTCCTCGGGACGCCGCACCTCCAACGGTGCAGCGCCGACGGCCGACAGGACGGTGGCGTGGCGGGCGAACGCCCCCTGGAGGGCGAGGACGCCGATCTTCACGGGGAGCGCTGCCGGTCGGCGGGCCGGACCTACCAGCCCCGGTCGGCCAGCCGGGTCTCGAGGTCGCCGAGCTCGAGGCCGGGCATGGCGCCACCCAGCCCGCGGCTGACCTTGGCCAGCAGGGTCGGGTCGGCGAAGTTGGTGGTCGCCTCGACGATGGCCCGGGCACGCGGCGCCGGGTCGTCGCTCTTGAAGATGCCCGAGCCGACGAAGACGGCCTCTGCACCCAACTGCATCACCAGCGAGGCGTCGGCCGGCGTGGCGATCCCGCCGGCGCAGAACATGGGGACGGGCAGGCGGCCGGTGTCGGCGATCTCCTGGACGAGCGGGAGTGGTGCCTGCAGCCGCTTTGCCCAGTCGAAGAGTTCGGCGGCGTCGGCCTGGGTGATCTTTCGCATGTCGCCGATGATCGAGCGCAGGTGACGGACGGCCTCGACGATGTTGCCGGTGCCGGCCTCGCCCTTGGAGCGGATCATGCAGGCACCCTCGGAGATGCGCCGCAGGGCCTCGCCCAGGTTCGTGGCGCCGCACACGAACGGCACGGTGAACGCCCACTTGTCGATGTGGTGGGCCTCGTCGGCGGGGGTCAGCACCTCGCTCTCGTCGACGTAGTCGACGCCGAGCGCCTCGAGGATCTGCGCCTCGGCGAAGTGGCCGATGCGGGCCTTGGCCATCACCGGGATGGTCACGGCCTCCTTGATCCCCTCGATCATCTCGGGGTCGGACATGCGGGCCACCCCACCGTCGCGCCGGATGTCGGAGGGCACCCGCTCGAGGGCCATGACGGCCGAGGCGCCGGCGTCCTCGGCGATGCGGGCCTGCCCGGCGTCGACGACGTCCATGATGACGCCGCCCTTGAGCATCTCGGCGAGCCCGCGCTTGACCAGTTGCGTTCCGGTGGACCGGTTGGTGTCGCTCATGGAGCGGAGTCTACGGCTGCGCCCCTCCGCCCGTCGCCGCGGAACCGACCTCGTCGGTCACATCCGACGTGCGCTCAGTCCGTGAGTTCGCCGACCTCGGAGGCGTCGAGGATCTCGCCCTCGCCCAGGCGGGTCATCAGCACCCAGGTGGATCCGGTGTCGAGGTGGATCCGCTCCCCCGTGTCGTCGTCGAGGATCGACCAGCCGTCGGCCACGAACTGACGGCTCCAGACGACACCGGTGACCGTGCCGTCCCGGAACAGCCAGCCGTCCCCGGACCCGGTGCTGAGCAGCTGCGGCGAGGTCCAGTCGGCGTCGGACTTGCGGTAGCCGACCGTCAGCTTCAACACGTTGTCGGCGGCGAACGGCTCCCCGCCGGCGTCCAGGTGCGGCACACCATCCTGGTACCGGACCCAGCGCCCGAGGTCGGCGTCCCAGGCGAACACGACGTCCCGGTTCGCCGTCGTCCAACGAACCCCAGCGGTCCGGACGGCCGAATCGGCTGGCGGGCCGTAGGTGAAAAGGGGGCCCGGCGCCATGCCGTACTCGTCCATCGAGCCGAGCACCCCGGCCGGGTCGACGGTTCCGTTGTAGGGGGCGCGGCGGGACTCGTCCCGGGAGAAGTGCTCCTGCCCACGTCCGATCGTGGAACGGGCCACGAGGACGCCGAGGCGCTCGGCGCCCCGGACCTCGTCGGCGACGCCCTCGTTGCTGCCCCAGTAGGCGAACATGGGGCGATCCAGGTTGGCGACGAGGTCGATGTCGCTCGACCGGGCCGAACGCACCGGTCGGACGGTCGCCGGCAACTCGCTGTGGAAGACGGCGTTGAACCGGGTGACGAAGTTCTCGACCATCACCTCGTAGACGATGTCGGCCGCCTCGAGGCCCAGCTGCGGCAAGGAC
>LUMD01000433.1_pt1 | contig 21354 bp, 18 predicted proteins | sample 729651 | NCBI WGS metagenome assembly LUMD01 (sample SAMN03860272, study PRJNA289734) | marine metagenome | biome: seawater column; feature: ocean; material: water; isolation source: Red Sea water column Station 34 - depth 258m | place: Saudi Arabia: Red Sea | collected 2011-10-15 | depth 258 m | reverse complement strand
GGTGCGACTGCACGACCCGCAACAAGGTGAAGGCGGCCGACTGGGCAGACTACTGGATTCAGGAGGGAATTTGCACTTACGCCGACGCTCTCTATCACAGGGAAGTTGCCGGGGAGGAGGGGTACCACAAAAAAATGGCATCGGCCCGGAAGGGGATCAGGAACGAGAAGCCGCTGATCCCGAAACGAAACGCCAGCACTGACGAAGTGTATCAGGGAGACATCTATGGGAAGGGAGCCTATCTGTTGCATTCTCTAAGATTCATCATGGGTGACGAAAGGTTCTTCCGTGCGTTGAAACAATTTGCTTCCAGTGAAGAGTTCACATACCGAAATCTTGTCTCTGAGACCGATTTCGTGATTCATTTTAGCTCAGTGTCTGGTGTGGACTTGGATCCATTTATATCCAAGATGACTTATACCACCGAACTTCCTCGACAGATTGTGAAGGAGGTCAAAAGGAATGGATTTGATCTTAGCGTTCACGGAGTAGATTGGCTCCCTGTCGAAGTTCGAATCGGTGATGAGATTCGCAAAATGTATCTCACTGACCAACCTGTCAGAGTGCGGGCATCAGAAAAACCGGTGATCGATCCTAACCACTGGTATCTATGGAGAGGGGATTTTGATGAGAGTAAGGACAATTAGGACTCGGCTTCGAAAGTGACTTGTCCTCCGGCATCAGAGATGCGCGGTAGTCTTAAGATGCTCCACGCAGTTCGACTGATCCCCATCCTGGGGATAGTTGTTGTTATCCTGGGAGTGCGCGTTGTGGGGCAGGATCGAGCTCGAGCGAGAGATCTGGGCATCGAGATCGGCATCTTCAGGCCGGGGCCACTGAATGCCATCACAGATGTGGCTGGTGTGAAGGTGGGGCAGACAACGTTGATTCAGGGAGATTCGGTCCGGACAGGTGTGACGGTAATACTTCCCCATGGCGGAGACCTGTTTCGGGAGAAAGTCCCCGCTGCCGTCTACGTGACCAACGGTTTCGGCAAACTTGTCGGGACAACCCAGATTGAAGAGTTAGGCACCATCGAAACGCCGGTCAGTGAATCCTGTGATCGGGGAGACGAACGATTCAGGATTGAACGATATTCAGGGTCGGCACGTCAGGAAGGAACATCTCTTCGCGGCCATTAAGAGTTCCCATAGCGGACCGCTCACGCCTTCGGTCGAGTTGGAGCTTATTCTTCCAACGGAAGCGGCGATTACGCTATCGCCTTCTCAACATCGCTGCAGGTACGACGAAAATCGACTGATGCGAAGGAGAAGGAATTCGCTCTCCGCGAAATGAAGAACCGCCACATGAGCCCTCTTTTCCAAGCTGTGGTTGAATCGACGGAAGAGGCAATCATCAATTCAATCTTGATGGCGACAATGGTGGAGAGCAAGTTTGGTCGGTCCGAAGCGATACCTATCAAGGAAACGAGGGCTATCCTGAAAAAATACAGCGGTGGAGAGAAGCAATAGCGATCGTCAAGATTCTTGGTTAAGTGGGGACGACTGTGTTTAAATTTGCCGAAATGAAAACGTCAATCACAGTTATGCTAGCGGTGGCGACAGTGATTACTACAGCGGGGTGTTCGAGTCATGATCTTCCCCTTGAGCCAAAGGCAGAAATTGAAGATGAGGTGGATTTCAGATTTGAAGTGCTTGACCATACCGATTCATTCACGCCATCTCTGTTGTGGGATGTGCGCATCACAAACACTTCATCAAAGCCGCTTGCCATGTGGCTCTTGACCATCGAAATCAAGACGGATCAGGGGAGGGAACAGACAGGAACGCTCTGGCAGGAAAACCTCCTGCCTCCCATGAAATCCTATGTGGCGGAATCACTGCCGCTGTCGGTTCGACCGAGCTGTGTCAATGCGGGGAGGCAGTGCGCCATCACCTCCACGGCCGGGGAGAAGCTGACCAGCTGGAAGATCGTGGGGAAATATGCACAAGAGCCCACATGAGTTGAATCGCGCTTGAACCTTAATGAGATGAACCGGAGCACAGTTAAATTATCGTACCTTTCCGCGGCGGTCCTGTTCTTTCTGCTGACTGTCCACAGTACCGTCGCACAGGAGAACCGACCAAAATCTGAGAGTACGAGTGAATCTGTTGTGAAGAGTGAGGAAGAGTGGCGCGGATGCCTCACGCCTGAGGAATTCAGAATTCTTCGGGAGAAGGGTACCGAGATGGCTTTTACAGGGAAGTACAATAAGCACAATGAGAAGGGCGTTTACACCTGTGCCGGATGTGGCGCTGAACTGTTTTCTTCCGAAACGAAGTACGATTCTGGCTCAGGATGGCCCAGTTTTTGGAAGCCGATCTCTGATGAGAAGGTCGACACGGAGACTGACAACAGCTTGTTTATGAAAAGGACCGAAATCATCTGTAGTCGCTGCGGAGGACATCTCGGGCACATGTTTGAAGACGGCCCAAGGCCGACAGGATTAAGGTATTGCGTCAATTCAGTCTCTCTCGGTTTCGAACCGCAAGAAGTGGAGACAGTTTCAAAGGAGAAAGAAGATTCTAAATGACAACTAAAAGCAAGAAAAAAACCTACAAGGATGTTGATAAGTCAGCATTAAAGCCCCTTCCCAACCCAGGTGAAGGCGCTTATGAGATCAGGATTTCCGCTCCTGAGTTTACCTTTTTGGGCAAGTACGAACACCCCAAAAACAAGGTAGTTGAGCTGAAATCCTTAAAGGAGTACTTCCACAGCTTCCGGGATGTTGTGATCTCTTATGAGCGGCTGATCAATATTGTGTATGATCAACTTGTGGAGGTGTACGATCCTGAACGCCTCAGAGTTGTGATGGAGTTCTATCCCCGGGGCGGAATCTCTTCACGCCTCTCCATCGATTCGGACTGGGCCGTCCGGGGCGGTGACGAAAAGTACTGGAAGCATACCCAGGAAGATTGGGTATTCAATCACGAGACGCACACCATCTGAGTTGCGTTCTTCTCTCGCGCTTCACCTTCTCCGATACTTAACCAGACGAACTAATAACGGGACGCCGTCCCCAATGGCGACTTCTCCATGGAGTATATGAACTGATCATGGTCAGATTGTTTACACCGTTATTGTTCATACTCGTCACTGTCTCCTGCTCTGATTCACCTCAGCCTGAATCCAGTCATGGCAATCCGGAAGCTGTTTCCCTCTTAGGGGAGAAGCTATATCCTTTGTCGCTCGATGAAAGCACTCGCGCCGAGTACAGTGAGAACCTCAAGAAAGCACAGTCAGATTTCGACGCCGATCCCGCCGATCCCGACGCCATCATCTGGCTCGGCAGGAGAACGGCCTATCTGGGGAAATATCAGGAGTCGATCGAAATCTTCAGCTCGGGGATCAAGGAACATCCGGATGACGCCCGGATGTACCGTCACCGCGGTCACCGGCAGATCACTACTCGCCAGTTCAAGAAAGCGGTCTCCGACCTGGAACAGGCCACTCGCCTCGTTGAAGGCATGGAGGATATCATCGAACCGGACGGTCTCCCGAACGCCTTGAACATCCCCACGAGCACTCTGCAGTCGAATATCTGGTATCACCTCGGGCTGGCCCATTATGTAACGGGAAATCTTGAGGCCGCCCTCCATGCTTACCGTGAATGTATGGAAGTGTCCAAAAATAATGATATGCACACCGCGACGGCATACTGGATGTATTTGACCATGAGAAGGATGGGGAAAGAAGCTGCCGCGGAGGAGTTGTTGTCAGAGATCGATCAAGATTTTGATGTGATTGAGAACCACGCTTATCGTGATCTGTTGTTTCTGTTTAAGGGGAGTCTCACCGAAACAGAAATCCTGTCCGACGCAGCAGACGCGCTTCAAAATGCGACGATGGCCTACGGCATCGCAAGCTGGAGGTGTCTGGAAGGCGACATTGAGAGAGCGACTGAAATCCTCGACTCGATCATTGCCACTAACTACTGGCCTGCTTTCGGCTATATTGCGGCAGAATCCGATTTGGCGGCAGGCCGGTGTTACGAAAGGAAACGGTTATGAAAAACGCAATAAAGATGTCGCTTCTATTCCTGCTCCTTTCTGGTGTGATATTCGTCTACGCACTTATCTGGGGAAGACCGTTCAGCATTAATCACTACTTTGACCGGACGCTGATCAAGCTCGTGATGGACGAGCCGCAGATGCTCTCCTCTCTCGGGCTGATCGATAATACGATTCTCGATTTCCACAGTGATGATCTGAGTGATGTCTCCGACGAAAAAACTGTCGATCTCATCAGAGGGTCCGAGAAGGAGCTGGAGACTCTCCGATCCTACGATTACGATAATCTCAGCCAGAGCGAGAAACTGTCATTCGATATTGCTGAATGGATTTTTCAGAAAGCTCTGGAAGGGGAGAAGTTTATCTATCACTCCTATCCTCTCAATCAGATGTCAGGGACTCAGAGTGAACTCCCCTCGTTCATGGACGCCACGCATCAGGTGATCGATGAAAAGAGCGCCCGGAATTACATCTCACGCCTTTCCCAGTTCGGAACGGTCTTTGGGCAAACTTTAGTGAAGCTGAAATCTCGGGAGGACCGCGGCATCCTCCCTCCAAAGTTTGTCATCCAAAAAGTGATGGCGCAGATGTCGGACTTTGTTGCCGCACCTCCGGAAGAGAATATTCTTTACACCTCCTTCAAGAAGAAGCTTGATGACGTCGAGGGGCTCAACCCTCCCGCCAAGCACAAGCTGGAAACCGATGTTCTGGAACAGATCGAGCTGACTGTCTACCCTTCCTACAGCGAAATTATTGACTATCTGTCAGAAATTGAATTTATCGCCACCACCGATGACGGCGTCTGGAAACTGCCGAACGGCGATGAGTTCTACCGTTACATGCTGAACATCAGCACAACCACGGACATGTTGCCAGATGAGATCCACGAGCTCGGTCTGTCTGAGGTTGATAGGATACAGACGGAGATGCGCAGCATCCTCGATTCACTGGGACACACTGGGGGAACGGTGGGAGATTGGATGCAATCGCTGGGTGAGGAGCCGAGGTTTCTTTTTGACGATTCTGATTCGGGAAGAGCGGAGATCATTCGGACGTACGAAGGGATAATTGAAGAAATTGACGAAGGGTTGGCAACCGCATTTGATCTTAAACCCCAAGCGAAAGTGGAGGTGAAACGTATTCCTGAGTTTAAGGAGCAGACCTCGGCGGGGGCATACTACAATCAGCCCGCCATGGATGGAAGCAGGCCCGGCGTCTTCTACGCCAACTTGAGGAGTGTAAAGGAGATTCCCTCGTTCGGCATGCGGACTCTGGCATATCACGAAGCGATTCCGGGACACCATTATCAGCTCGCCCTTCAGTTGGAGATGGAGGGTGTTCCTATGTTCAGGCGCTTTCCTCCGTTCATGGCCTATGTTGAAGGGTGGGCCCTCTACGCTGAAAGGGTGGCGGCCGAATACGGATTTCATCCGGATCCTTACAGCAATCTCGGCCGCCTTCAGGGAGAGCTGTTCCGTGCCGTCCGCTTGGTTGTTGACACTGGAATTCACCACAAGCGGTGGACAAGGGAAGAGGCGATCGACTACATGTTCGTTAATACCGGTATTGCCCGGTCTGATGTGGTGGCTGAGATTGAGCGGTATATTGTCTGGCCGGGACAGGCGTGTGCCTACAAGATTGGTATGGAAAAAATTCTGGAAGTTCGATCGCGGGCGCGGAATGAGCTCGGAGAACTGTTCGATATCAGAGCGTTCCACACAACGGTACTTGAGAACGGGGCTGTTCCGCTGGAGATTCTTGACCGAATCGTCGACGACTACATCAATGAAGCAGTGAAGGGGTCTTAGTGATGACACATCCCTGGATGATTTACGGCGCCAACGGATACACCGGCCGGATCATCGTCAAGGTTGCTCTGGAGCGAGGAATGACGCCAATCCTTGCGGGAAGAAACGGCCCAGAGATTAAAGAGCTAGCGGAGGACCATGGACTTCAATATAGTGCATTCGATCTGGGAGATTCGGATGCGGTCACTCGCGAGCTGAAAGATGTGGACATTCTCCTCAACTGCGCCGGACCCTTTTCGGCCACTGCCGAAACGCTCATGATTTCCTGCCTCGTGTCTTCCACACATTACCTCGATATCACCGGTGAGATTGATGTCTTCGAACACGCTCATTCCCTCGATGAAGCAGCAAAAGAGGCAAATATTCTACTCTGTCCCGGCGTCGGCTTCGATGTCATCCCGACAGACTGTCTGGCGGCTCATCTGAAAGAAGCACTCCCCACAGCACGTACGCTCTCCCTCGCTTTCCAGCCCGTGGGGAGCAAGGTGAGTCCCGGGACCGCCAAGACAACGGTCGAGGGGGCCTCTAGAGGGGGGCGAGTCAGGAAGGATGGAGAGCTCATTACCGTCCCGCTGGCGTATGCAACGAGGGAAATAGACTTCGGTCGAGGGCCCAAATCAGCCGTCACAATCTCTTGGGGCGATGTCTCCACAGCATACTACTCAACAGGCATTCCGGACATACAGGTCTACCTTCCCATGTCGGAGCGGGGTATCAAACGGTTGAGAAAAAGAGGAAAGTATGCAAAGATCCTCGGCTCTTCCGCTGTGCAGCGGTTCCTCAAGCGACGGATCGATAAACATGTGAAGGGGCAGGAGGAGGCGGGGAGGAAAGAGGCTAAGATGATCGTCTGGGGCGAAGTGACAGACGGTGAAGATCAGACAGTCTCGGCGCGTTTTGAGACAGCGGACGGATACGACGTCACGGCAGTGGGGGCTGTGGAGGCGGTTTCCACTCTCAGGTCTGATGCAACACACAGCGGCTTCAAAACACCCTCAAAACTTATGGTTCTACTGTTTCTCTACCTCTTTTTCTGGCCGATCCCAATCAATCCCGCCGTCTGGGAGCCGCCACCGTCCCCCACATTTGAAGGCGATTACGAGCCAAACAATTATCTCGCACAGGCCGAGATTCTCGGAGTTGGGGATGGCATTGGGCCGGAAGATGTGGACGTGGACGTGGATGGAAACATCTACGCCGGTTATGAAGAGGGGACAATAATGCGCTACGCTCCGGATGGAAGCGGTGGCGTTTCATTTGCCCACACCGGCGGGCGGCCTCTCGGTCTGGAGTTTGACTCTGACGGCAACCTCATCGTTGCTGACGCCATCGAGGGGCTACTGTCCGTATCTCCGGAAGGGGAGATTAACACGCTCACGACAGGAATGGATGGGATGAGGTTTGGTTTTGCTGATGACTTAGATATTGCGCCTAACGGCACGATCTACTTCTCAGATGCCTCTGCAAAGACGGGAATCACTGACTACCGCTACGATATCGTGGAGCATCGTCCGAACGGAGCCCTCTACGCGTACGATCCTTCCAGCGGAAGAACATCACTTATTCAGGATGATATGTATTTCGCCAACGGAGTGGCGGTCAATCCTGACGGTGACTTTGTTCTGGTGGTCGAGACAAGTGAATACCGTGTTCAGAAGGTGTGGATCGATGGGCCGTTTCGCGGCAAGAGCGAAGTGCTGATGGACGCACTCCCCGGCTTCCCCGATGGTATCTCATCCAACGGAAAAGGAGTTTACTGGATCGCATTTCCTTCTACGCGTCAGCCGATCATTGACAATCTGGCTGACAACCCCGTTATGAGAAAACTGATCCTCCGACTGCCTGAAGCGATCCAGCCGGCGCCCGAGCGGTACGGATTTGTTCTCGGCATCGATGGCGACGGAAACGTAGTATACAATCTTCAGGACCCTTCGCCTGAATCATTTTCACCGATCACCAGCGTGGAAGAACATGAAGGGATGCTTTACCTCGGGAGCTTGACCTATTCCGGCTTCGGCCGAGTCACGGCGCCTCAATGAGGTTGACGGCGTAGCGGGCGGCGAGGGGGATCATCTCGCCGAAAGCGCTGAACCGCTTGTCGTCAGTCTGCCCTCTAACAAATCGGATGTATATCTGGGCCACAATCCCCACCAATCTGAACAGCCCGAGAACATGGTAGAACTTGATGTTTGACAGATCCCTGCCGCTCCTCTCACCGTAGCGTTCCACGAGCGCCTCCCTCGTTAAGAATCGGTCATGGGACGGCATCATGGATGCCTGTCTGAAAAAGGGGGGATCAGACGTCTCGCTCCAGTAGCAGAGGAGGGAGCCGAGATCACTCAGGGGATCCCCCAGCGTGCACATATCCCAGTCGAAGACAGCCACCACCTTGCCGGGATCGTCCTTCGCCAGCATAAGATTGTCGAGCTTGTAATCGTTGTGAACGAGGGAAACGTCGCTCTGTGAAGGGAGGTTTTCATTCAGCCAGACATAGAGGTCGTCCATCTCTTTCAATTCCTCATGTTTTGCTGCAGTCCATCGCTTGTACCACCCTTCCACCTGTCGTTGGAGAAAACCACCCGGTTTGCCGAGATCGGCAAGCCTGAGGTGATTATAATCAACGGAATGGAACTGCGCTAATACATCAACGAGCGCCTCACTCATACGACGAGGCGCGTCCTCCAAATTGGAAAACACTTCGGGGATTTCCTTCCGGACCACAATGCCGTGCCGACGCTCCATGATGAAGAATGGGGCGCCGATGATATCAATATCATCACAGTAGATGAACGCCTCAGGCGCGAGGGGGAACGCCTTGTGAAGCACGGACAGAACCTTGAATTCCCTCGACATATCGTGGGAGGTGGGGGCCAGCGGTCCCAGAGGCGGCCGACGGAGGACATATTCATGATCGCCATATTTGAGAAGGTAGGTAAGATTTGCCGCACCTCCACCAAACTGGCGAACGGTGAGGGGGAGATTGGCTCCCTCTAGTTTTCCGTGGAGATATTCAGATAGTCTGTTTTCATCAAACCGTTCATCGGGACGAACGGTAATTGTACCTTCTCTGCTCAATAGGCATTTCCTTTGGGATGGATCCCTTTCCCTTTTTCTTCCTCAGTGCCCAGATTTAAGAATCGGGGCAAGTTATTGTTCACACCAAATTTGGGATTACTCATCCATAGCCCCGGCATTCATGCCGGGGTTGAGAGTGCCAAGAGATGTTGGGCTTTAGCACAATAATAGAGCCAAATCATTATGTACCGTAATTTTTCAATATCTGTCTTGCCACGGTCCGTTTGTGGACTTCATCGGGGCCGTCATAAATCCGGGCCCCTCGTTCGTGCCGGTACCAGAAAGCGAGGGGGGTATCGTCTGTCATCCCTAACGCGCCGTGAACTTGAATAGCCATGTCCAGGACTTTCTTCAACACCTCCGCAACAAAGAACTTGATGATGGAAACATCCGTCCTTGCGGAATAAGGCCCCTCTGTCTCAATTGCGTTGGCACATTTCAAGACAAGCAGTCGCGCTGCATCAATATCAGCCCGTGATTCGGCAATCCACTCTTGGATGACACCTTCCTCCCCAAGGCGCTTCTTAGGAGAAATCATCCTGTCGGAAACCCTCTGGCATACGAGATCGAACGCCCTCTCGCAGATGCCGATCCACCGCATGCAGTGATGAATCCTGCCGGGCCCAAGCCTCTCCTGCGCCAGTTTGAATCCGCTCCCGGACTTACCAAACAGAGCCGATTTGGGAACACGGCACTCCTCGAAGTCCACCTCCGAGTGACTGAAATAGCCCTCACCGGAATCGCCCATGACGGAGATGTTCCTCACAATCCTGAAACCCGGATTGTCCGTCTCAACGATGAACATGCTGGCCCGGGAATACCTGTTTTGACTGTCGGGGTCAGTCACTGCCATGACGATGCAGAAGGAGGCGCCGTCAGCGGCGGAAGTGAACCACTTCCTCCCGTTGAGAATGTAATGATCACCATCTTCAGTAGCGGTGGTATCCATCCACGTCGGATTCGATCCGGGACGGTCCGGTTCAGTCATGGCGAAGCAGCTTCTTATATTGCCATCAATTAGCGGTTTGAGATACGTCTCTTTCTGTTCTGATGAACCGTGCAGTCGCAGCAGTTCTATATTCCCTATATCGGGCGCCTGACAGTTGAAGGCGAAGTGGCCGAGCGGTGATCTGCCAAGGATTTCACTCAGTTCTGCAAATTCCGGCAGTGACATTCCCATGCCTCCTTCAGCCGCAGTGAGAGAGGGGACCCACCAACCGGCATCCTTGACTTTCGTTCGCTTTTCATCAAGCAACGGATAGAGGGACGCGAAGTCACCGCTTAGAAGGAGCGGTTCTAGCGGAATAATCTCATCTTCAACAAATTGTCTAATCTCATCCATCGTGGTTCTCCCGATCATCCTGAAGTCGCTTAGCTTTAAAGACAGTCCGCTCCAAACTGTTGGGAGGGACGAATTCCACGTACGGCTTTACTTGCAGTTCATTCCCGAGCTCTTGTCTCAACCTAGCCAGGTCGCTCGCTTCGCTGTGGTTCTCTCCGAGGTACTCGGCCACCACAGTACAGATGTCCGTCCCTTTGCCAGAATCAGTCGTCATCCTGATGCGGAACTCATCCGTCACTTGAGGAAAGGATCGTAGCGCCTTTTCGACTTGCGCCGGATAAAACTTGGCGCCGCGGTAAACGATCATATCGTCGGCCCTGCCGATAATGCCGCCGGGTGACCGTGCGTGGGTTCTTCCGCAGCGGCAGGTCGAATTGTCCAGAATACCGATATCGTTTGTCCAGTATCGAATCATAGGCGTTGCCCGTTTTGTGAGGTGTGAAATTACGAACACCCCGGGAGTCCCCTCCTCAACAGGCATTTGTGTCTCCTCATCAAGAACCTCCACAAGCAGGTGATCCTCCGCCCAGTGGATTCCACGCTGCTCGCCGCATTCAGAGGCGATGGTCGGACCGATTTCCGCCAGTCCGTAATAATCGAAAGCGCTGATTCCGAGGCCCTTTTCTATTCTCGTCCTTGTGGAGCCGACGGCAGCCCCCGGCTCTCCGCCGAAGCATCCGAACTTAAGGCTGATCTCATCGGGGTCAATCCCTTCTGAACTGAGAACCTCGGCGATGTAAAGGGCGAAGGAGGGAGTCGCAAGGATCATATCCGGCTTCAGGTTCAGGATGTATTCGATCTGCCTTTCAACAGGGGTGGCGCCGATTGGGACACAAAAACATCCGAGCTGCCGGGCGGCATAGTGGGATGCGAGGCCCGCCACCCACAGGCCGTAGGAAAAAGCGTTGTGGATCACGTGACCGGGCCGGACGCCGAAGCTCCACTTGGTCCGTGCTGTCCAGTCTGTTATGTTACCTATGTCCTCCTCCGCCCAAAGGTTGTAGACTGGCGCGCCGGTGGTTCCGGTGGAAGGGTGGACTTCCCGCCAGTGAGAAGTGGGAGCAACAGAGTAACGGCCAACGGGAGGGTGGGCCGCCTGTTCGTCTCTCAGCTCCTGTTTTGTCGTGATGGGAAACTGGAGGATATCCTCAATTGATCTGATGTCGGCAGGATTCACACCGGCGTCATCCATCTTGTCCCGATGGAACTGTGATCCATCATAACAGCGATTGACCTGCCATCTCAGTCTCTCGAGTTGAAGTTCCTCGAGCTTCTTACGGGAGAGCGTCTCTATCTCTTCGTGATAGAATTGAGAATCGGGCGTAGCCAAATCTGTGCTCAAGATCAGGAGGGGAAGTTGATGACAGGACCGAGTGTCATGCCGCCGTCCAGAACGATTGTCTCTCCAGTAGTGTAAGATGAAGCTTCTGAGGCGAGGTAGAGGGCAATTCCGGCAACCTCCTCCGGCTCTGCGATTCGGCCTTGAGGAATCCCCCGAACGACAGCATTATGAAGTTTCTCATTCTTCCAGAGAGCGCTACTGAACTTCGTTTTGATGAAGCCGGGGGCGATTGCGTTGACCTGAACGTTTGCCGCCGCCAACTCCTGTGCCAGAACTTTTGTCAGCATAACAACCGCGGCCTTGCTGATGGAATAGATCCCCATACCGCTCAATGGTAGTTTGGACGCTACAGAAGAGAGATTGATGATTTTCCCTCCGCCACGTTTTTTCATCTCAGGGAAGCACGCCTTGGCAACACGGAAATATCCTTTCACATTCACATCCCAGATCTTGTCCCACTGGCTATCTTCAGATTTCATGAGTGGGCCGAACTGAGGATTGGTTGCGGCGTTGTTCACCATGATATCAATTCCACCATAGGTGTCAACAGTTTTAGCGATCAACTTATGGACGGCAACGTCATCGCCAGTGTGTGCGGCGACGGCTGTAACCTCTCCGCCATCGGCCCTGATCTCCTCTGCCGTCTTGTCGAGGTCTTCCTGTTTCCGGCTTGAGATAACTACTTGGGCGCCCGCTTCTGACAGCGCCCAGGCGATGGCCTTGCCGATTCCCCGGGAACCACCGGTGACTGTGGCAACTTTCCCGGTCAAATCAAAATGTGGTCTATTCACTATCTCTCTCCCATTATTGCTCTACCGGAAAGAACATCGAAGGGGAACGATATTCAAGTAATTTGTTTAGAGCTCGTGCTTCCGTATTTTATCATATTCCCCGAAAGGATGCAGAATGCGAATAGCGGTTATCCAGCAACACGCGACCACTAATGGTGAAGACAATATATCCAGAGCCATGACCGCTTTGGATCGTGCGGCAGAAGAAGGCGCCCAACTGGCTGTCTTCGCTGAACTTGCATTCAGTCGCTTCCATCCACAGTATCACGCCAACGGTTCCGTCAGACAACTAGCGGAAGCTGTTCCGGGGCCCACCACCGATCTGTTTAGGGAGAAAGCCCGACAGCTCGGCATGGTTGTTGTCATCAACCTCTTTGAGGAAGCTGATGGAAGAACGTATGATTCCTCTCCCGTTATTGATGCGGACGGAGCTTTGTTGGGATCCACAAGGATGGTCCACATCGCCGATTACGACTGTTTCTTTGAAAAAGATTACTATGCACCAGGAGATCGAGGCGCTCCCGTTTATGACACGGCAGTTGGGAAGATCGGAGTAGCGATCTGCTACGACCGCCATTTTCCTGAGTACATGCGTGCGCTGGCGGTGGATGGGGCCGAGCTTGTTGTCATTCCGCAGGCCGGCACAGTTGGAGAATGGCCTGATGGACTCTACGAGGCCGAGCTGAGGGTTGCCTCATTTCAAAACGGCTATTTCTGTGCACTGGCAAATAGAGTTGGTGTGGAAGACAACATGACTTTCTCCGGTGAATCGTTCGTCACAAATCCGGCGGGGGAGGTGATCGCTCAATCACCGGCCGGGGATGACCATGTTCTCATTTGCGATCTGGACTTGAGTGAGGTCCAAAGTTCCCATGCGCGGACACTGTTCTTCAGAGATCGGCGTCCTGACATCTATCCACTTAATCAAGAAGAGGAATATCATGCAAACTAAACTGAGGCTGATCGTGACACTTTCCGTCATGGCGATCTTCATGGCGGGGTGCGCGGCGCTAACTGCTCATGGAAGCGCTGAGCTGGAAGGCCGGAACGCGTTCAACAGCGGCAATTACGATCACGCTGCCATTAAAGCGGCTGAGTCTCTGATGATCAAACCGGAATACGAGAAGGCACAAACGCTCATCAAAAAGGCGTTTAGAGCGTCAAATGATCAGCATACGACCAAACTCGATCAGCTTGCGGCAAGCGAAGCAAAATTCAAGTGGGATGATGTGGTGTCTGAATACAAGGCGCTTATTCGAGTCCACACCGCCGTTGGAAAACTGCCCCCAATTACCACCGAGGCAGGAGAAGTCATCGAACTGAATACCACGGACTATAGTGAAAATCTCGCTGCCGCTTCCAAAGAGGCCGCTGAGGCGCACTACCAGGAAGGGATCACACTGGGAGCGAGTGAGGACCTCGCCGTGAAAAAACAGTCTGCTAAAGAGTTCAAGATCGCTGGCGAGTTTGTTCCGGGGTATCGCGACAGCGCGGTGCGCTATGAAGAGATGAGAAAGGCAGCCATTCTCAGAATGGCCATATTCTTCGAGGACCGCAGTCAATCCTACGGCGGGTATGGGCCGGTCACCGTGACGGTGATGGATAGGGTGGTGAGTTCAATCCTTAATGACAAGTCCGCCACTGAGTTCCTAGAACTGATGTCGCGGGAACAGCTTAGCCGTGTTGTCCAGGAGCAAGCTCTCGCCCAAACGGGCATGACTGATGAGAACACCGCCATCGAAGCGGGAAAGATCCTGGGGATACACCAGATTCTCACCGGCAGGATCACTCAGATCATGTATTCCAGACCTCAGAGCAGTCACAATACAAAAACGGTGAAGCGTAAAGTTGTTACTGGAACTGAGAAATACACGGACAAGGAAGGGAAGGAAAAGACCAGGAAAGTTAGAACCGAAGTATCGGCCCAGTTTACTGAATACACGAAAACGACGAGCGCTTCCATTAACGGTTCCTACAATATCGTTGATGTGAAAACTTCAAAGATTCTAAAGAGCGACACGTTTCAGGAAACTTCTTCATCTAACGTTAAGTGGGGAGAATACTCTGGTGATGAACGAGCCCTCTCCGGTAATCAGAAGAAACTGGCCGGGAAGAGTGAGCAACCGGTTCCTAATGCGCAAATTCTCGTTAGTCAGGCCGCAAATAAGCTCGCCAACTCGCTGGCTAACTCCATAAAGGAATACGCCAAATAGTCTGACGACAACAGTCTCGCCAGATTCGGAATCGACTCTAAGCGATATGAGTACTTTGGTGGCGATTCCGGTCTTTAACGGGGCGGCAACACTGCCTCGACTCTTGACGGAGATTTCCCGGGAAGGGATTACCGATATTCTCGTTGTGAACGACGGGAGTGATGACGAGACGTCTCAAATTCTCACTGAACTCGAAGTTGACCACGAGTCACATTCTCTGAATCTCGGAAAGGGGGCGGCCATCAAGACGGCGGCTGACTGGGCCGCCAAAAGGGGATACGATTGGATCCTCACCCTCGACGCCGATCTCCAGCATCCACCCGATTCAATTCCATTCTTCCTCGAGGCGCATGAGGAAAATACCATTGTTGTGGGGGAGAGGTTGAATCTCTCGCCCATGCCCCTTGCCAGAAGATTCTCTAACAAGATCACTTCGCTGTTGCTTTCCATTCGGACGAGTGTTTCTCTCCGCGACTCTCAGTGCGGATTCCGGCTCATTCCACTAAAACTGTTCAGTGAAACAAGATTTTTTCAGAACGGATTCCAGTTTGAGAGCGAAATGCTCATAAAGGCGTCACTGGCGGGATACCGAATAAACCATGTTGAAATACCGACACTCTACGGCGATGAAAAATCAGCCATGAGAAACTTCAGGGATACGGTTAAATTCGCCGCCATGTATCTTCACAGTTTCCTCTGGTAGAGTGTTTCGCTGGCTTAAGAAACTTTACGATTGGGTCCTTCACTGGGCCGAGACGCCCTATGCCATTCCAGCACTCATGGCGCTCGCCTTTGCGGAATCTTCGTTTTTTCCGATTCCCGTAGATGTTCTGCTCATCGCCATGGCGGTGTCAATCCCGAAGCGCTCATTCGAGTACGCTTCCTACGTCAGCCTCTTTTCTGTTGTGGGCGGTGCGGCCGGATATCTGATCGGCAACCAGTTCATGGGGGTGGTGGGGTGGCCGATCATTAATCTCTACGGTTACGAGGAACAGTTCACCACACTGAGCGAGTCGTTCCGGAACTACAACTTCATCGCTGTCCTGACTGCCGCCTTGACACCGATACCGTATAAAGTGTTCACTATCACTGCCGGCGCTGTTTCTTCCGATTTCATTGAATTTTTTGTCGCTTCAGCAATGGGACGGTCAGCACGGTTCTTCGCCGTCGCCGCTCTGATATACTTCTTTGGAGAATCCATCAAATCATTCATTGAGCTCTATTTCAACATTCTCACGATCGTATTTACAATCCTACTCATTGGCGGTTTCTTCCTCATCGGACGTCTCTTTTAATTGTCTTCCCTACCGTAGGGGCTCTAAATTTGACTATTGATTCTTCTCAGTTATTCGGGGTGTCCGGTTAGCGCGCGTCGTTCGGGACGACGAGGTCGGGAGTTCAAATCTCCCCACCCCGACAACTCAACTCGAAACTTGGAGAAATGGAGTGGTGGGAAAGTCAACCATTGTTCTACAGATTCATCATCTCTGCAGTTCCCCATTGCTCCAATACTCCAAACATTGCAACCTTGCTCTCCGTTCTGTCCTGAGAGCACGACCAACAATCAAGTTCTGGTTTGATCACCACGCTATTGAGCAAGACTGAAAGTCTCCACAGCCTTCCTTAGATTCCACTCCTACATCTCGGGGAAACGACAGTGTTAGCCAAATACTCAGCACTCTTCGTCTACTTTGCCGTCCTGTTCGGTATCGGTCTTGTCGCGTCCAGAAGAATCAAGACGCTGGAGGATTTCTACGTCGGCGGGAAGCAGTTGGGTTACTGGATTGCCGCCTTCTCTGCACGAGCCACGGGAGAATCGGGATGGCTGATTCTCGGTCTAACGGGGATGGGAGCCATGATGGGGGTGAGCGCCTTCTGGGTTGTAGTTGGGGAGGTGATCGGGGTCTTCATATCGTGGAAATTCATGGCGAAGAAGTTCAAGCGGCTGACCGATGAGTATAACGCCGTCACAATCCCCGACTACCTCGTCGGTCGCTTCGGCTCCACTACGAACCACCTGCGGACCGTGGCTTCCGTTGTTCTTTCAGTATTCGTAATCATTTACGTAAGCGCCCAGATTGATATTACCGGAAAGACTTTTGAAACTTTTCTCGGCATCAACTATTTCACGGGAGCGCTGGTCGGATTTGCCATTGTTCTCACGTACATCTTTACCGGCGGTTTCCTCGCCGTTGCGTGGTCGGACTTCTTTCAGGGGTCCATGATGTTCGCCGGACTCGTGGGACTGCCCCTTGTCACGGTCGCGGTTCTCGATTTCCCCAACGGCGTCTTTTCTGCGCTTGAGAGTATCGACCCTCATCTGCTTTCACTCTGGGGACCGGGAGGGATGACAGCTGTAAATCTTGCGACCATCATCGGTCTTGCCACCATCGGTCTCGGTTTTATGGGCTCACCTCAGGTGTACGTCAGGTTTATCGCCATTCGTGACGAACAAGAGATCGAGAAAGGGAAGAGGGTGGCCATCCTCTTTACACTGCTGAGTGACTCGGCAGCTGTCATGATCGGAATCATGGGGAGGGTTCTCTTTACGGCCGTTGGTGAAATGCCTGAGACCGCGCTCGGTGTTGGAGGTGAAGACGTACTCCCCGTTCTCGTTGAGACGGTGATGCCCATGGCCCTGGTGGGGATGTATATCGGCGTCATCCTTGCCGCAGTTATGTCAACCATCGACTCCCTTCTTGTGGTAGCGTCAAGCGCCGTTACGCGTGATATGTACCAGAAAGTATTCGGTAGAGGTGGCGACGACAAAAAACTGACGTCTGTTTCCCGATTGACTACAGTACTGATGGCGCTTCTAGCTCTGGGCCTATCCATGACAGTGGCGCTTCTTTCACCGGACAGAACCATCTTCTGGTTTGCCATATTCGGATGGAGTGGAATCGCCTCAACGTTTTGTCCCACGATTATTCTGTCTCTTTTCTGGAAAGGTTTTACAGAGCGTGGAGCCATTGCGGCCATGATTGCCGGATTTGTCACTGTCCCCTTCACCAAGTTTGTCCTGGCCAATCTCGACTCATACGGAATCTACTTCGACAAGATTGACGTTATGCCGCCGGCGTTTTCGGTTGGACTGCTGGCCGGTTACATCGGCAGCAGAATAGATTCCAGATGAACGAACGATTCAAAGAGAATAGTTGATCGAATAATCCGACTCCGCTAAACTTCAACTCCGATGGCAGACAGTTACGATCATCGCTCCATAGAAAAGAAGTGGCAGACCTTCTGGCAAGAGGAGGCGACCTTTCGGGCCGTTGAGGATGCGGCGAAGCCGAAGTATTACGTGCTCGACATGTTCCCATATCCGTCGGGACAGGGGCTCCATGTAGGACATCCGCTCGGCTACACGGCCACGGACGTCGTCGCCAGATTCAAAAGGATGCGAGGATTCAACGTACTTCACCCCATGGGATGGGATGCGTTCGGACTTCCGGCGGAGCAATATGCCCTCGAAACGGGAACGCATCCCGCAGAGACGACGGCGAAGAATATTGACAATTTTCGGAGACAGATTCGGACCATCGGTCTTTCCTACGATTGGGATCGTGAAATAAATACCACCGATCCCGGTTATTATAGATGGACGCAGTGGATATTCCTGCAGCTTTTCTATAAGGGACTTGCTTACGAAGCGGAGGTTCCGGTAAACTGGTGCCCGGCCCTCGGAACCGTACTTGCCAATGAAGAGGTGATCGACGGAAAGTCCGAACGAGGAGATCACCCTGTCTACCGAGTTCCGATGCGGCAGTGGATGCTTCGAATCACCGAGTATTCTGAAAGTCTTCTTTCGGGGCTGGACGACCTCGACTGGCCGGAAGGCATTAAGGAGCTTCAGCGGAACTGGATAGGGCGGTCCGAAGGGGCGGAGGTGACCTTTGAACTTCCGTCCATCAATGATGAAATTACCGTCTTCACCACACGCCCCGATACACTCTTCGGTGCTACTTATATGGTTATCGCTCCCGAACATCCGCTTGTTGAACGATTGACAATCAGTGAGAACAAAAAGGAGGCACACCGGTACGCAGAAAAGGCGGCTCGCAAGTCCGAACTCGCCCGAACCGAGCTGGAGAAAGAGAAGACAGGCGTCTTCCTCGGGTCCTACGCCGTCAATCCAGTAAACGACGAGCAGATACCGATCTGGATTTCCGATTATGTATTGATGACCTACGGAACCGGCGCAATCATGGCAGTCCCGGGACAGGATCAGCGGGACTGGGACTTTGCGGAAAAGTTTGACCTCCCAATCATCAGGACAGTACAACCTCCTGACGGATTCGACGGCAAGGCGTACTTGGGGAACGGCCCCGCCGTCAACAGTCAGTTTCTTGACGGCATGAAAGTAGACGAAGCGAAGAAGACGATCACCGAATGGCTTGAGGAGCAAGGGAAGGGTAAGGCTACCGTTCAGTATAAACTTCGGGACTGGCTCTTCTCCCGGCAAAGATATTGGGGAGAACCCATTCCCGTATTCCACGCTGATGATAGAGTAGAAGCGATTCCCTATGATGATCTTCCAGTTGAGCTTCCGGAAGTTGAGGAATACAAACCGTCAAAGTCTGGAGACCCTCCTTTGGCGAACGCTGGAACCTGGCTGGAAGTCGCTATTGATGGTAAGTCAGGACTTCGAGAAACCAACACCATGCCCCAATGGGCCGGTTCATGCTGGTATTTTCTCCGTTTTGTTGACGCCCAGAACAGTGATGAAGCGTGGGATGGGGAGAAGGAAAAGTACTGGATGCCGGTAGACCTCTATATTGGCGGACAGGAACATGCCGTTCTCCATCTTCTCTACGCTCGCTTCTGGCATCACGTCCTCCATGACCTTGGCTATGTCTCAACGAGAGAGCCGTTCAAGAAGCTCGTCAATCAGGGAATGATTCTCGGGGAAGACGGCTCCAAAATGAGCAAATCGCGAGGCAACGTGATCAATCCCGATGAGATTATCCAGAAGTATGGCGCCGATTCACTCCGTCTCTTCTACATGTTTATGGGCCCCCTGGAAAAGGCCAAACCGTGGAGCGCCACGGGAATCCAGGGAAGTCACCGTTTCGTCAGGAAAGTGTGGAACCTTCTCATTGATGACGATGGAAATGTTTCATCAAAGATCGATGAGAGCGAAGGAGATGAGGAGCTAATTCGGCTCCTTCACCAGACAATCCGGAAAGTGACTGGTGATATTGAGGAACAGCGATTTAACACGGCCATCTCCCAAGTGATGATCCTGGTGAACGCTTTGAGGGAGAGGGAGACATATCCGCGGAACATCATCGAAAACCTAGTATTGCTGCTCAGTCCCTTTACGCCTCACATGTGCGAAGAACTGTGGCAGAGATTCGGTCACGAAAGAACCATCGCCTTCCATCCTTGGCCGGAATTCAACGAAGAGTTGGCAAAAGAAGAACTCATTACGATTGCTGTGCAGGTAAACGGCAAGAGGAGGGGGGAGATCGAGGTAACGCCGGGAATTGATGAACAGTCTGCCTTGGCTCTTGCCCTTGATCACGATAATGTGAAGCGGTATGTGGAGGGGAATGAGATCAGGAAGACTGTCCTCGTAAAGGACAGACTCCTAAGTATTGTCGCCTAAGGTTCCATCTCCTTTTCAAACAGGTTGCGTACTTTACTCTTGACCACTTTTCCAAGCCGGTTCCGCGGGAATTCGTTCATCACTTTCACATTTCTCGGTCTCTTGTGAGAGATCAGATTGCTTCTCGTCCAGTCCATGAATTCATCGAGATCAAAACTGTTGTCGGCCGGAATCAGCGCAGCACAGACTGTTTCACCCCAAACTTCATCCTTAACAGCCACAACAGAAACGTCTCTCACTCTTGGGTGCGTCCTGACCGTTTCTTCGATTTCCAGCGCCGAAATCTTGTGCCCACCTGACTTTATGATATCCTGACTCATTCGCCCCAACAGGCGGTAATATCCCTCCTCAAGAATGGCAAGATCGCCCGTTTTGAACCAGCCCTCATGGAACACTTCCTCAGAATCAATTGCTCTGCCCCAGTACTGTGAAAAGACGCCGTCTCCTTTAACCAGAACTTCACCGCTGAAACCCTCGTCCACATCATCCATCTCGTCATCCACAAGACGGACAGAAACTCCCGGAAGAGGCTGCCCCGCCGTCCCTTTCCGGCGGTCCTCTTCCAGCGGATTTGAGAGGATCATTCCCGTTTCGGTCATGCCGTAACGTTCTAACATTCTGTGCCCTGTGATCCCCTCCCAGCAGTCGAAGAGAGAGACCGATAGCGCCGCCGATCCTGAAACGGTCAATCGAAGATTCTTCGCCGCTTCAGTCATCATCGCTTTTTCTTCGTCGGGGGACGACTCATAGTATTCCATCAGTTTTGAATAGATCGTCGGGACGGCCATGAAAAGCGTCTGTCTGTTTAGTTCCCGCCACGTTCTTTCAGCATCGAAGTTTTCGTGGATGGTACAGACAGCGCCAGAAGCGAGACTTGAGCACAGTATATTGACTATGCCGTGGACGTGATAAAGGGGAAGTGTCAGGAGGATTCTGTCTTGTTCCGTCCATCCCCACGCCTTTTGGAGTGACTTAATCTGCGCTTCGAGATTCTGATGTGTGACGACCACTCCCTTTGGCGTTCCCGTCGTCCCTGAAGTATAAAGGATCATGGCAACGTCATAGGGGTTCAGGGATGGAAGGTCACCCTTGATTGCCGGCGTGAGGGAGCTGAATCGCTGTACGGGGACACCTTCAATAGTCCTCTGTCTCTGATGGTTCAACG
>LUMD01000174.1_pt1 | contig 21468 bp, 18 predicted proteins | sample 729651 | NCBI WGS metagenome assembly LUMD01 (sample SAMN03860272, study PRJNA289734) | marine metagenome | biome: seawater column; feature: ocean; material: water; isolation source: Red Sea water column Station 34 - depth 258m | place: Saudi Arabia: Red Sea | collected 2011-10-15 | depth 258 m | reverse complement strand
GTTCTATGCGCCTCAATATTCAGCTGGTTGTCATATTGTGCTGGACAGAAGAAACCGTAGCTCTTGGCAAGAAACTTGGCCAAGTTTATGATGTCTTGTTTAGCTAAAAGTGATTCTATCTCAGAGATTTCTTTATCAAAAATGTCAGTATCAAACCCAAAATTAAATAGTTGTGAACGAACGTTGGCTGCAGTTGCCTTTGCAACCATAAGATCCTGTTTACCTTCCATTCCTGGCGCAGGACAAATGTCCATGTCAAGATCCATGGTACGTATGTTCCCGTTTCTTAACCCCTCAAACACTCCCTCTTGCAGCTTTCTTGAGACAAGTGCAATTACATCTAGTCCAAGTTTAGATAACAGTCCAAGTGCTATTCCAAAGTTGCCTGACGTAGCTTCAATTACTGTCTGACCGCTCCTAAGCTTTCCCGTAACAATGGCGTCATGAACTATGTTGGCTGCAGGTCTGACTTTGATGGAGCCCGTTAGCAAGGTAGAATCCATTTTGCCGAAAACCTTCAGGTCTGCATTGTCAAGATCCAGTTTGAAGACGGTTTTTGCACATTCCTTAAAATCTGCAGTCATATCAACAAGTGGCGTTGCGTTGACAACCTTTATCTCGCTACCTTCTTCCAGATGTGGAACCTTACTCCACACCTCTTGTTCAAAGCGCTCAAGCAAGGTCTTATCAATCTCTTCAGACATGTGATCAACTAGATTATAGGATCAATTTAGAACTTTCAGTTTCAGCCGTTCCTGATACGCTAGGAACTTTCCCTTAACAGCTTGTAAAGTGCATTTACTATTGATGCGGCACAGGAGCTTCCGCCCTTCCTACCAACATTGGTGATAAATGGTACATCTGATGTCTGTAATTTTTCTTTAGATTCTGATGCGGCAACAAAACCAACGGGAATTCCAACAACTAGCGCGGGTTTTGTCACACCCTCGCTGATCATTTGAATAACTTCAAGCAATGCAGTTGGGGCATTACCTACAGCCACAATCCCTCCGTTCATTTCAGAAGTTGCTACTCTCATTGACATCTGTGCCCTAGTTTTGTTCTCTTTCTTTGCACGCTCAGCTATATCGGGATCCGAAATATTACAAATCACTTTATTCCCAAAATCTTTTGGGTTCTGCTTGTTTAGCCCTCCAATCACACCGTTTACATCTACAATGATGCTGCCGCCTTCTTTCAGCGCATTAATACCATTCATGACAGCGTTCTTGTGGAAAACTATCTTGTTTTCTCCAGCAAAATCAAAATCTGCTGTAGCGTGTATGATTCTTCTAACTATTGGCCATTCGATGTCATTATATGAATGAGATCCGATCTCACGCTCAATAATCTCCATGCTTTCATCCTCAATTGATTGTCCCTTCCTAGTTTGCATCTTCTACCTCCTTTGCTCTCTCAACAATCAGATCAATCATTTTTTCATCAGTACCGAGATGCTTTGTAACACAAACTTTTTTTAGGTTTGATTTTTCCAACGCGGGCCTCAAATCATTATGAATGTCAGTCTTAACATGTGCTCCTTCGTGTAGAAAATAAAATACTATTACGAGAACGTCTGGATTGTTCTTTTGACAGCTTTGAATACCCTGTTCAATGTTTGGTTCCTCAATCTCTAGATAACATCTGTGCACATTTTTGTAGGTATTTCTTAGTTCATCTACAATGTAATTAATTGAGATCCCCGCATTAGGATCCTTGCTCCCATGACCGATTATCAGCACATCCACTTTGTCTTTTGATAGTGATATCTCATTTTTTTCTAATGCTGAAACTATTCTATTGTCAACCAGATCTACTAGTGTTCTATGCATAGTCATTGGTTTTGATACAAGAAACTTGATTTTGGTATCTTTTTGGTACTTCATTGCATCTGCTACCGCCATCTTCACCTTTTTTCCGGGATAGAGAAAATATGGTACAATTGTCATCTCATCAATATCTTTTTTCAAGCATTTCTCCATTCCATCCTCAATGAATGGCGGAACTACTTCAAGAAAACAAAACTCCGTAAAATCATAGTTTCCTTTTTCCTTAACTTTTTCACAAATTATTTCTAGTTCTTCTTCGGCTTCTCTTTCCCTACTACCCCTATCAATTAGCATTAATCCACGTTTCATTCTTTAATCCTCGCTATAGCTATTGTCAAATCTGGTGGAAATTTTTGTTTTTCAACAATCAAAATTCCACATGACGATTTTATTGCAGCAGCCTCGGATACACTAGCTGTTCCCTCATAACCTTCAACCATTTTAGATGGATTGGGAGTTATGATAGTTGCTAGATCAACTCTATCAAAAAGTTCTAGCGGAATATTCATTTCTTCTGCCAACTCATTTAGCCCTACAACATCCTTCTCCTTTTTAATGGATACAAATCTAGCTATAGATTTTTTGCTTAGATTGAATTTTTTCAAGGATTCGTCAAGCCCTTGCATGATTTTGTCCTTTGAAGTGTCCCAATGCAGGCCTACTCCCACAACCAAGCTGGGTGGTCTGTAAACAACCGCATTTTCTAGAATTTCATTATCACTAATTAACTCATCCGAGATAATCAAGCACCCCTTAGACTGCGACTTTTTTAATTCATCAAATGTTGAACAGACTGAAACATTTTCTGGTAGCTTATCCCGCCACCACTTTTTTGTTCCACAGTTTTGATACACACCGATTTTTTCCGCATTTACCATAAATGCGCTAACCCTAGTTACGTTAGAATCATCATCAATTTTCCACCCCAAATCTTTTCCAACAAGATCTACTGGGATTGTTTTGTTTACATCCGCAGCTGTTGTTATTACAGGTATTGCACCAAGCTGTTTCGCAATGTCATTTGTCAATTGGTTTGCTCCACCAAGGTGTCCAGAAAGTGTACTTATCACAAATTGAGCCTGATCATCAATCACTATGACTGCAGGATCGGTCTTCTTGTCTTTCAAATGTGGTGAGATTAACCTAACAACGGCTCCCAGTGAGAAAAGGCAAACCAACGCATCATTTGATTTGAATAATTCTGTAATTTTTGCTGTCGTACTATCTGTATACCAGTTAATTTTTTTGTCATCATCAGAAAACTTCCCAGGCGCAAATACTTCCCATGATGGGAACTTTTCCTTCAGTCCCTTGGCCATTTTTACGCCATTTTTTGTGATAGCTATAACTGCTATTCTTTCCATGCATTGATTATTCGACGGTTTAATAAAATCCCTTACTGCTTGGGGTGGCGTGCCAAGACATTCCCATCAAAATCAAATAATATGACTTCGATCGTAATCTTATTTTCTGAATGATCTCTCATTTGTTTGTAAACTTCTGAACAAATCAAATCAAAGAAACCATCAATATTATTTTCAAGAATAATCTCTAGAACATTTCTAGCAGTATTTGCATTTTTTATTTTCTGAATAACATCCTCATCAGTCTTGCATTTTTTTGCCAATTCCGAGAGAAATTCCATGTTAACCTTTGATCCCTTTACATGTGTCTGTTTGACACCAGTTGCCATCTTAGCAAATTTCCCGATAAATCCGCCAACATACGCTTTATTCATTCCCTTTTTTGCGCATTGCGAAATTGTATATCCAGAAAAATCTCCAAACTGTACGAATGAATGTTCAGGAAGATCAAAAATATTCCTTGCAAAATCCTCGCTTCTTCCACCAGTTGTTAATACAACTGTGTTATCTCCCATCGAAAGTACGACATCAAGCTGTTGTCTTATAGCAGCTGCAAACGATGCAGTTGAGTATGGCATTACAATACCGCTTGTTCCCAAAATAGATATTCCATCTACAATTCCAATTCGTGGATTATCAGTCTTTGGTCCAAGCTCCTTACCCTTTGGCACTGATATTATCACTCTAATTCCATTCTTTTCTAAGATTTCCTTACCAACTTCAGTTAAATTTTCAATGATCATTTTTCGTGGAGTTGGATTAATTGCAGCTTGGCCAATCTCTAATCCTATTCCAGGTTTTGTTACTCTACCCACACCTTCACCACCATCTATTTCAATAGAATTTGGGTTTGGTGTTAGTTCCAAGTCAACGACAATTTCGGCACTATGCGTTACATCTGGATCATCACCACCATCCTTAATTACTGAGCAGCGTGCCTTGCTTTTTTCAAATTCACAACTATTGATATTAATTTTCATTCTTGATTTTTTTGGAAGTAAAACATCAACCTCTTCAATTTTTTTTTGATTTATAATCGACAAAACAGCAGCAATTGAGGCAGCTGTAGCACTTGTACCGGTAGTGAATCCAGTACGTAAATTACCTTCAGATTTTTTTGGTAGATCCACGGTGAATAACCAATGATATCCTTAAAATCAATTATTGTGTGATTTTTTCATGCGAAATATATCTACAGGAGTAGCAGTTACCGGTGCTAATGGTTTTGTGGGTAAAAATGTAAGAAAAATTCTTTGGAAAAATAGGGTTAATGTTTTAGGAATTTCTAGAAAAAACTTTGTCAAATATCCTACTGAAACAAAAGTTCAATCTAAAAACCTCTTGGAACAACAACTACAAAAAAAATTGAAAAATTCTGATGCTTTGATACATCTTATAGGCATAGGCAGAGAATCACCAAAATCCACTTTTGAAGAAATCAATGTCGGTTTAACGAAAAATGCAATCAAGACCTGCAAAAAATGCGGGATTAAGAAAATCATCTATATCAGCGGTCTCGGTGTGTCCAAAAGCAATACATCTAATTATTTTATTTCAAAATATAGGGCAGAGCAAGAAATAATTAATTCTGGTTTAGATTATACCATATTTCGTGCTTCTTATATCATAGGGAAAACTGATCATCTCACTAAATCCCTTTCAAAACAGATGAAGAAAGGTACAATAGTTATTCCAGGTTCTGGCAGATACAGATTGCAACCAATATTTGTAGAAGACGTTGCGAAAATCATACTGGAGGCAATTCTTGAAAAAAAATTTTCCAACAAAATTTTAGATCTGGTAGGTCCCAGGAAGATAAGTTTTGAAGATTTTGTAAAGCTTTTTTCTAAAAATATAAAAGTGAAATTTAAAAAAATAAACCTAATAGATGCATATGATATTGGTGCATATAGTTCGGAATCTCTGGACATATTGATCGGTGATTATACATCTGATGTGAAACATCTTCAAAAATTAACCAACGTTAGACTAACAGCAGTTGAAAAATTTTTACAGACCAGCAGCTTTTCTTAATTCTTCCGCTTTGTCTGTATTTTCCCAACTAAATTCTGGTTCGTTTCTGCCAAAATGACCATAACCAGCTGTTTTTTTGTAAATTGGTCTCTTTAGATCTAGATGAGAAACTATTGAGGCTGGCTTCATGTCAAAAAATGAGTTTAGAATTTTTTCAATCTTCACTTCAGGTATTTTATTAGTTTCAAATGTGTTAACCATCAATGATAATGGTTGGCAAACCCCAATGGCATAGGCAATCTGTACCTCACATTTGTCCGCAAGACCCGCTGCCACTAGATTTTTTGCAACATATCTACACATGTAGCATGCTGACCTGTCCACCTTTGACGGATCCTTTCCTGAAAATGCACCACCGCCATGTCTTCCCATTCCACCATAGGAATCAACAATGATTTTTCTACCAGTAAGTCCAGCATCACCATGCGGTCCACCAATTTCAAATTTCCCAGTCGGATTTACATGAATTACAATGTCATTATGCCACCATTTTCCACAAACAGGTTTTATCACCTTGTCAATAATCTGCTTTCTAATTTCCTCATTTGAAATTTCAGGATCATGCTGTGTTGAAATTACAACAGTTTCAACTCTTACAGGTTTATCATCTTCATATGTAACAGAAACTTGAGACTTGCCATCAGGTCTAACCCATGCTAATTCCTTTGATTTTCTAACATCGGCAAGTTTTTTTGTAAGCTTATGGGCTAGTGATATTGGTAAGGGCATAAACTCGTCAGTTTCGTTTGTTGCATATCCAAACATCAAGCCTTGGTCTCCTGCACCCTGTTCCTTTTGCTCTGAAGCTGTTACTCCTTGAGAAATATTTGGGCTCTGTGGGTCTATCTTTACAACAACTTGACAGGTTTTAGCATCAAACTTCAATGCAGGATTATCATAACCAATTTCTGCAATTGTGTCCCTTACAACTTTCTCAATGTCAAACTTGCCTTTTGACGTGACCTCTCCAGCAACCGTAACAAAATCAGTTGATACAAGTGTCTCAACAGCAACCCTTGAATCTGGATCTTGTCTAAGAAATTCATCTAATATTGCATCAGAAATATGGTCACAGACCTTATCTGGATGCCCTTCAGTTACGGATTCTGAGGTGAAAATATAGTTTTTGGACATTTGAAACTACGCTTTATAATTCATTTTCTAATTTAATGAATAACACGTTATTTCCGCGCAAAATTACTCTTCCAAATTTTTCTGTGGTTTTTCCATCTTTCAGCTCTTCCGCATCAGTCATTATCAAATTCATATAAGAATCAACATTAACCATCTTTCCCTTGTATTCGATATCATTTTTCAATCTAACTATCACACTTTTCTTCGTGTTTTTTTGTAAGGTTGTTAATGGTCGTTTTGCAGTTGTTTGTGACACTTGTTATTCACTTAATGCAGTTTCGTTTAGTTACTATAATTAAAGCCTTGCCTATTGAATTATTTAGGAAAATCTCTTTAGTTTCTGTGTAGACAAAATCATGATCGGAACTGGATTAAAAAAACTGGATCAATTCCTTGGAGGTGGAATAAAGGAGGGATTGATTACTGATATTTCTGGACAAAACTCTACCGGAAAAACACAATTAGTGTTTCAAATTTGTATTAACGCCTTAAAAAATGGAAAAGAGATTCTTTTTCAAGACACAACTGGTGAATTTAGACCGGAAAGATTAGTTGAAATGTTAAAGACACGGAAATTAGAACCCACACTACTTGACAAAATCAAGGTAGGAAGAATTACCAACAGCATTCAACAAGTAGAGTATTTATCAAAAACAACTAGCAATAAATTTTCCTTGATTGTAATAGATAATGTAACTGATCTGTTCTCATTTGAATATTCAAAAAAAGAGCAGTCATTTGAAAAGCATCTAGCATTTATGAAATACATGCAAAATTTGGCCAGTATTGCGATTAACTCCAAAATTCCAATAGTTGTTACCAATATAGTTAGATCGTTCAACGAACAAGAGGAAGAAAACTTGGAAAAATCGATTGATATGTTTACACATATCAAGATTAAACTGAAAAAAAGTACCAAGGGTCTTCTATGCCAGGTTGTTTCTCCGTTTATTAACAAAAAATTTCAATATAACATAACTTCTAACGGTCTTACTGATGGATCTTAATCTATTTAATACTGTTAAAACTGATATCCTTAATGGCAGGATTCTTTGATTATATTCCTATTGTTGTACCCATTTTATTTGCCATAGGAATTATGTGTGTGATTGTTTATGAGCGAACTAGAACAAAAAATATTGAAGAATCCTCCAACTGAAAATTTTTTTGAGAAAAAATTTCGTTCATTAGGATTTGAACAGTTAACTGATATACAGAAAAACGCGTTGCAAATAATTTATCAAAAGAAAAATTCTTTGGTTGTTGCACCAACCGGTTCTGGTAAAACAGAATGTGCAGTAATTCCAATTTTTTCACAGATAAAAAAAACAAAAAAGCAGGGAAAGATCAAATCGCTTTACGTTACTCCACTAAGGTCACTTAACCGAGATGTTTTTAGAAGAATAATAAAATACGCAGATCTTGAAAATCTAACAATCCAGGTCAGACATGGTGATACACCTCAATCAGTTAGAAAAAAAATCTCAGATTCGCCACCAGATGTGTTGATTACGACACCAGAAACTCTTGTCATTCTTCTTACTCAACAGAAGATGCTAACCGCGCTTTCTGAACTAGAATGGATAATAATTGATGAGGTACACGAACTTTTGGCAAGTGAAAGGGGTTCCCAACTATCATTAAGCTTAGAAAGATTACAACTAAACTCAAATCAGAAAATTATACGGACGGGTTTGTCTGCTACGATTGGAAATACAGATGATGCTGCACAATTCCTTGTTGGTACAAAGAACCCCTGCAAGATAATCAAGGATAAATCAGTTAGAAAATATGAGGTGGAAGTAAAATTTGTGGGAGGTTCAATATCAGAAGTTGCAGATTCAATTATTGATTATGTGGAAAAATTAAACCTAAATTCCCCGATTCTTTTGTTTACCAACACAAGGGGCGAATCTGAATTTTTAGCTTCTATACTAAGAGACAAAACTATGATGAATATTGAACTACATCATGGCTCATTATCAAAACAAGTTAGGGAAGAAACCGAGAGTATACTTCGTAGTGGAAATCGTGGTATAGTTGTCTGTACTTCTTCCCTAGAACTAGGGTTGGATATTGGTTCAGTAGAACTTGTGATTCATTATGGTTCACCACGACAAGTATCAAAACTTGTTCAGAGAATAGGACGAAGTAGGCATTCAAGAAATTCTTCTGCCAGAGGATTAATCATTACAAATAATCCTGATGATGAATTTGAAGCTAAAGCAATTCTTGACCGAATAAAAAACAGCTCAATAGAGGAACAAAAAATTCATGATAATTCTCTTGATGTTCTTGCTCACCATCTAGTAGGTTTGTCATTTCAGATTGGTGAGGTTTCTATTGACTTTGCATATAAAACAACCAGGCAGGCATATCCGTTTAGAAACTTAACACTGGATGAATTCTGTGATGTTTTAGAAATTTTTGATAGCATCTACATTTTGTATTTTGATAAGGAAAAAATGAAATTTTGGAAAAAAAGAAATTCATTTAGATATTATTATGAAAACCTTTCAACGATCCCAGACATTTTAAAATTTAAAGTATTTGATTCGGTAGGGAAAAAGATTATAGGCTCATTAGATCAACGATTCGTAGGGGATTATGGTGATCAAGGAAACATCTTTGTTCTTCGTGGAATGCAATGGAGGATTTTAAACATTGATGAAAAAGCTTTACAAGTTAACGTTGAACCGATTAGTGGTGGAGGAAGAAAGGTACCTTATTGGGAAGGAGAAAATATCCCAGTAGATTACGATACTGCACAAAAGGTTGGACTATTCAGAGCTAAAGTAAAACATGGTTCATTATCAGTTCTTAACAAAACAATTTCAGATCTAAATTTTAACGTCATACCTGACGAGAAAACTATTGTAATCGAGTCAGTAAGGATAGACGGCACTGTTGTTATTCATGCATGTTTTGGCACAAAAATTAATGCAACTTTAGCGACGATACTTTCTTCTCTTCTATCATCCACTCTTGGATATATTGTAGAGTCAAGATCTGATGCTTATAGGATTGTTTTAACTTCTAACGCAAGAATTCACAAAAAAATATTCATTGAAACTTTATTGGAAAAACTTGATTTGTCTAATGTTCTATCCGCATCCATTACTGGGACACATAATGTTAATTGGAGGACATGGTGTGTTGCAAAAAAATTTGGTGTGGTTGGCTGTGGTGCTATTTATGATAGAAAAACGGGTCATTTTCTTTACGAACGTTATCAAAACACACCAATTGTAAGGGAAGCATTACGAGAACTATTTCACGATAAGTTTGATCTGTCAGGTACAGATCGTATTTTGACTAGGATTAAGAATAATGAAATTCAGATTGAATGGGTAGATGCTGATGGGTTTTCAAAATTAGCAGAACCCCTACTAGATCATACCACAAAATACTATTCTTCTCCAGCCAGTGTTGATAAGGCAATACTTGATTTGGTAAAAAAGCGATTATTGAAAACCAAACATCGTCTAATTTGTGCGCGTTGTGGAAAATGGCAACTAGCAACAATAACGGAAGAAGTTAAGGAAAATTTATTTTGTAAATACTGCAAAGGAAGGCAAATTACGACTACTTTTTACTCTAACCATGATTTGGTAAAAATTATTCAGAAAAAATATAATCATAAAAAACTTTCAACTGAGGAAAATCATAAATTTAAACGGGCATGGAAAATTGCTTCACTAATTGAAACTTTTGGAAAGAATGCAGTAATTGTTTTGTCAGGCTATGGTGTAGGCGCTGATACAGGTGCAAGGATTTTACGAAATATGATTGATGAAGATCTTATGTATAAGCAAATTTACGAAGCTGAAAGACAGTATGTCATGACAAGGGGATTTTGGGACTCTTAATTCTTTTTTGTAACTGTTGAAAATCGCGTTAAAAATAATTCAGTTCTTCCCTCAAGTCCAGCTTTTGCGTTAACTGGTGTAACAGAAATTATCTCGCCAATAGAAAATCCGTCTAAAAGTACTGCTTGATTTCTCCATCCTTTTATCCAAATCTGGCCGCTATCATCTTCAACAAACATTTCTGCTAGCATGATTGTTTCTCCAGTTTTTGTCTGGATTTCTCGCTTTTCAGATGCCTTTAAAATTATTGCCTCAACACAATAATCGTTGCCTGACTTGATCTCAGAAATTTTTGTTCTTAGATCCGATAATGTTGGAATTGAATTATCATCATCAACTTTTCTTACAAATGAATCATTGTCCATCGTTAGGGAATTGCCAAAAACCTTTGATGGCATGCATTCTATAACATCATTATTATTAACAGAATCTAGCATGTTTGAAGAATCGGATATGTATACTAGATTTTTTTTACTGTCTACACCTATCGCAGAATTTCTTTCTTTTTCATTTCTGTTAATTGTAGCAATGCGTACAATAACAGGCTCGGCTTCTTTTTCCCCGTCAATTTCAACCATTGTTGCTTCGTTTCCATGAATTTCAAGACCCTGGTTTCCTGTTTTTGTTCTGACACCCAAAAGCCTAACTTTTGCATCTTGAGAAATAACTTTTGGTAAAAGTGACTCATCCTTTCCCCATAATACAACTCGTGTTACAGCATTGTCTTCGCCTTTCAATCTCATTCTAAGCGCTTTTCCTGGTTCACCACGTCGATTTGTAAACTCTAATGTGCTTATGCCTCCATCTATTTTACCTGAAACCACCAGATCATTTTGGTTTTCCTTAATTTCACTAGAGTCAATAGTCAGAGCCTCTATTGGTCGTATTTCACTTTCTTGATTCGTTGTGTTAATCTCAGAACCAGAACCAACATTAATTGTTGGGCTTCCATTTAGATCTGATTTTACATAAGCCTTGATTATTTTTATTAAATCGCCAGGTTTGAGTTTTTCAATTCCAGGAAGATTGGCTTTTTCATCCCAAAGCTTTACGCTTACAGTAGAGTCATTATCATAAATTGTCATAGTTCTTAGCAAGAAGGGGGAACCATCCTTTCTAGAAAATTGCCTTGCAGGTGAAATATTTAGTACTCTACTTTTAACTGAAACATCCTTAGCACCTATGGAAAGGTCCTTCAGACCAACTTCAGTCTTAAAAGTCTGTGTTAATGTTATTTTCAAGTCCTCTGCGATAAGAAAGAGTGCTCCCTGATCTGTTAGATAACCCGGACCTATCTTTTCTTTCTTTTGCCTGACTCTATCCATAATATCTTCTCTAGTGAATTCAGGTTTTTGATTTAGAATGCTATCTAATAATTGATCAAACTCTGCCAACTTACTCCCCATAATTTTATTTTTTTATCTCTTATTAACATTTAAGGAGTCTAAGATTTTTGGGATACATGAAGTCAATTCTTGTGCGATCTCTTTCTAAATCATATGGTGGGATAAATGCAGTAGATGATATAGATCTTGATGTCGATGAGGGACAAATTTTTGGCTTTCTAGGACCAAATGGAGCAGGAAAATCAACTGTAATTAAGATGTTAACTACATTGATACAACCAACCAGCGGCGAAATTTCGGTTCTAGGAATTGATGCTATAAAGGAATCATTGAGTATAAGAAAAAAAATTGGTGTAGTTTTACAGCAACCAAGTTATGAACCAACACTCTCAGTGGAAAAATCTCTGGAAAAATATGGAATGATGTGGAACCTTGACAAAAAAACGCAAAGTGATAGAACAGAAGAACTTCTTACTGCATTTAATCTAGTTGAAATCAGAAACAAAAAAAATGAAGACTTGTCCATAGGTCAGCGCCGAAGAGTCCAAGTTGCACGTGAGTTCATGCATGATATGGATTTGTTATTCTTAGATGAACCTACTGTAGGACTAGATCCAACCACTAGACGACAATTATTAGATTTTTTAAAAAAGAAAGTAAAGGAAAAGAATCTAACAATATTTTATACTACGCATGTCTTGACCGAAGCAGAATATCTCTGTGATAACATTGCAATCATTAACAAAGGTAGGATAATTACGGTAGATTCTCCAAATGAACTTAAAAAGAGATTTGGTCGTGAAAAAACAATCAAAATTCATGTTTCCTCTAACACCGAAGCATTACGAAGTCTTTTAGAAAATATTAAGGATTGTAAAATTGAATTTAATACAGGTGCAACAATCACAATACAGTCTACTAATTCTGAACTTGTTTTAATGAACGTTCTAAAAATTTTAAATCAAAACAATATATCTGTAGATGACTTGTCGGCAATACCAACAAATCTTGAAGAAATATTTCTCAGAGTTGTGAGTGATTCTAATGCACCCGATAATTAGATTAGTTAATAGAAACATTACGATTTCAATCAACCCAGGTTTCCTAATCTGGCAGGTAATTTTTCCCCTGATTTGGATTTTTGTAGCTGGTTTTGCGTACACTGCACTGATAGATGAAGTATCTTTTGGAACTAAAGATCTCAGTTATCCAGCATTCTTAGCTTCTGGGATGATTGGTTTTAACATTATGAATAGTACTCTCGTTTCTGGAATTATAATTTGGAATGATAGACGGCATGGAATGTTTGAACAAATAATGTCGGGTCCATTTACAAGATCAAATTATATCCTTAGCAATATCACCACAATTGCAATAGTTGGTTTAGTTAGTGCAACATTAATCGCTGCAGTTGGTTATCCGGTATTTTTTCAATCAGCAGAATTTAGCTTAGTTACAATTCCACTCATAGTTTTTAGCTCCATAGTCGGTGCAATATTATTTGGTTCTATTGCATCAATCATCTCCGCAAAATTACGTTCAAGTGAAGGTTTCAATGTAATTATTAACACAGTTTTTATTTTCTTTGCTTTTGTAAGTACCGCTTTTTATCCTGCTGCTGGTGCTCCACAACCTCTTGCAACTATATTTTATCTAAATCCACTTACATATCTTGTAGATATAATTAGGGCTGGAATTTTTGGTACGATTACGCTAAAATGGATTTTTAAAAAAATAATAGCCCGGCCCGGACTCGAACCGAGGTCAAAGGCTCCAAGGGCCCCTATGCTTGCCACTACACTACCGGGCTTCGTACATTTTTTTGTTATTCCCCTTATAATATTACTTTAAGATGGATTTCATGGTTTTTACAAGAATAGGAAAAGGATCTTCCATCGAATCGAGCATCTTTTTAGATCTCTTTTTTATTTCTAAATTGGGAGAATCTAGAATATTTCTAACTGACACAACAATCTGCTTGGGATTTCTTTTTCTTAGAACAAGTTTTTTCCTAACTAGATATGCTTCTATAATATTTGGTATTGCATTGTATGATATAGTAGGAATACCTAGTAGTGCAGATTCAGCAGTCATTGTTCCCCCAGATCCTATGAATACATCAACAGTATTCAGAAGTGTTTTCCCATCAACAACTTTATCCAATATCTTAATTTTATTACCAAAAGTTTGAGCAAGATGTTTTGTTTGAGAAGGATACCTTCCCATAACCATAATCTCCTCATTCTGAAATTTTTTGATTATTTCCTTAATGATAGGTACCGCTGGTCTTTTTTTAGATGAATAAGAAGCCTCTTCCTCTTCAACTCTCACTAGGATAATTTTCCTTTTTGTTTTTTTAGCTGGATTTTTACTATTTTTTGAAATCTTACGTTTTGTAATAACTGCAGCGTCGATTGCTCTGTAATGTATAATATCTTTGGCATTTACTCCAAATTTTGTAAACTCTTTTTTCGGAATAATCCAAGGTATTAATAATTTTTGAACAAGTGGAATGACAAGTCTCATAACAGCCGTTGCATGAGGCGAATCGGAAAAACAAATATGTTGGATACCCAATCCATAGGAAACTCGTGCAGCCTCAGGTGAACAAAAACTAACTGTAATATCAGGCGAAAATCTCCTTATTCTTGCTGATAGTAACCTTGATCGACGCAGACTAGAACTTAGTTTATCATACCTTTTTGCTCCACCATGTTTGCCTACTATTACCAGTTTTTGCTCTCTTATTTTTGCTAAGTGTGTTACTTGGTTATAATTTCGTGAAGTACATAGAACATTATGGTTTTTTTTGAAGGTTTTGATCATAGGTTCAAAAAACAGGAGTTGTTTTGGAGTTAGAATATCAAACCAAATTTTCAAGTATTTCTGTTTGAATAGTAAACACCATTAAGTATTTCTTAGTCTAAATACGTAAATCAATTACAATGGTAAAAGACAAAGTAGTTTTTTATGGACTAAGCACGGAAGGATATTCTCTTGCATGTCAGATGGCTACAAAGGGGGCTGATGTGCATATAATTGATGAATCAACACATTCTGCCGTATCACTAAATGCTGAAATTGCAAAAACCTATCCAAGCGTGGTATCACTTCAAGGTGATGAACCTTTACTTTCTATGAAGCCTATAGATATTGTAGTTTCAGAAGCGAATTATCTTTTCTTTACACCGCGAATAAGAAAGACTGGTCAGGATTTGAAAACAGAAATAAATTCAAAGTTTAAAGATGCGGTTGGATCGTTGAAGAAAGGCAGTTCTGTAGTTTATTGTGTCCCAACTGGATTTGGGGGAAATAAGGAAAACATGGAACTGTTAAGACATGTTACTTCCTTTGAAGCCGGAGAAACAATTTCTTACTTTTATTTTCCACTTGGTAATATGAACAGTACTCCGCAAATCATTGGATCGCTGAGTAAGACTAGTGATAAAAAACTTTTATCCTTGCTGATAACAGGCAAAGAAATAAAAAAATTCGTAGAAATTTCTTCAGCAGAGTATATACATGGAATTGATACCATCAAAAGATTTTCAAGCTTGTGTAGTGTTTTAGAGATATGTAGATTTGTAAACAGTAATACAAAATCTGACAAAACATTTGATGATTTCGCGGATATATATCTTGACGATATGATAACTGGTCTCTTTGATCTACGATCATTAGGTATTTCGTTTGAGGGAGCTCAAACTTTGATGTATCTTATTAATGGAAGCATAAGGGGAATTACTGGTTATATCAAGAGATTGATTGATACAGTCAGAATTACTTTGAAAAAAAATGATCTAAAAGCAGCCAAAACAAAAATTGTGTTGTTGTGGACTCTGGACAAAAGTGAAATTAGGGCTGATAAGATTGAAATGTTAAATAACCTTTCCTCTAAACTACGTGATTACATAGGCGACGTAGAAACAGCTGAAGATGGGATAAACTCATTTTACAGTGATAAAACAACAATAATTGTAGCCTGTTCTAGAACTGACTATAAAAAAATCCAGGAGATTGAAAAAGATCAAGATGTTTTTGTGATAAAGGCTAATCCACTGTGTAAAGTAGAGCGTAAAAGATAAAATTATCTTAAAAAATTAGAAAAATCTATGTCTGAAGACGAAAAAAATCATGATGATAATCATGATCATGTTGAATCTAAATTAACAAAAGAAGTTTTAGCTGAAACAGACAGTGAGTATACATTAAACGTTCAAAAAGAATATGACAGACTAAATGAACTTTTAGAAAAAGAGAAAGAAAAAACTTTGCGATGGCGTGCAGATTATCAAAATCTAGAAAACCAAATAACTATTAAAATCAATGCACGAAGTGATAAAATAATTTTGGATTTCTTAACGGCTTATGAGGATTTTATTCGTGCAAAAAATGCATATGAAGGAGAGGGTAGAAATGTAGACAGTCTTAACAGCATCATAAAAAACATTGAATCAATCTTGGGAAATTATGATGTAAAACCAATAGAAGCTAAAGGAAAGAAACTTGATCCTAAGTTACATGAAGTAGTGCAAGAGATTGAAGATCCTAATCATGAAGAAGGCACAATTGTAAAAGAGATCGCAAAAGGATATATTATTCGTGGAGATGTAATGAAATACTCAAAAGTATGTGTTTCAAAAAAATTAATTAAAAAATAGGTGAAAAATTTGACAGAAAGAATAATTGGTATTGATCTTGGAACAAGTAACTCAGCTGCTGCAATTATACAAGGTGGAAAACCGACAATAATACCTGCCGCTGAAGGTCAAACAGCACATGGTAAAGCATTTCCATCTGTTGTTGCATTTCCAAAGGATGGCAGTGCGATGCTTGTTGGTACACCTGCTGTAAACCAAGCTGTAACAAATCCTCAAAACACAATTACTAAAGCAAAAAGAAAAATGGGTACAGATTCCATTTACAAAATTCTGGGCAAAGAATACAAACCACAACAAATATCTGCTTATATTTTACAAAAAATTAAAAAAGATGCTGAAGCATTTACTGGAGATAAGATTACAAAAGCGGTAATTACAGTACCTGCCTACTTTAATGATAATCAAAGACAAGCTACCAAAGATGCAGGAACAATTGCTGGACTTGATGTAGCACGAATTATCAATGAGCCTACTGCTGCTTCTCTTGCTTTTGGTCTTGACAAAGCAAAGCAGGATATGAAAATATTGGTATTTGATTTTGGAGGTGGTACACTAGATGTCACAATAATGGAAATGGGTGGTGGTGTATTTGAGGTAATGAGTACTTCTGGCAATGTTGAGCTGGGTGGTACTGACATGGATTTGGCGATAATAGATTATGTTAAAGAAGAATTCAGAAAAAAAGAGGGAGTTGATCTTTCAAGTGACAACAAAGCCATGGCGCGACTCACAGAGGCATGTGAAAAGGCAAAGATTGAACTTTCTGGCGTAATGGAAACCGACATAAACTTACCATATATTCACGAAAAGTCTGTACTTGAAGTAAAACTAACAAGAGCTAAACTAGATAGTCTTGTAACACCAATAGTTGAAAAATGCAAGGAATCAATTGAGAAATCACTTGAAGATGCAAAATTATCTCCTTCAGACATTACCAAAATTGTGCTTGTAGGCGGGCCTACTAGAATGCCAATTGTAAAAAAATTCGTAGCAGATACAATTGGAAAAGAAGCAGAATCTGGAATTGATCCAATGGAGGCTGTTGCATTTGGTGCTGCCATTCAGGCTGGTATTATGGCTGGAGATGTGGAAAGTGATATTGTATTACTAGATGTAACTCCGTTGACATTAGGAATTGAAACGTTAGGTGGTGTGCGTGAACCAATTATTGAGAGAAACACTACAATCCCTACATCCAAAGACAAAACTTTCACAACAGCTGCTGATAGTCAAACTGCAGTTACGATAAATGTGGTTCAAGGGGAACGCCCAATGGTTGCTGACAATGTTTCATTGGGAAGTTTTAACCTAACTGACATTCCTCCTGCTCCTAGAGGAGTCCCACAAATCAATGTAAAATTCGATATTGATGCGAATGGTATCATAAACGTAACAGCAAAGGATCTTGGAACTGGAAAAGATGCCAAAATTACAATAGAATCTAAAACAAAACTATCAGACGAGGAGGTAGAAAAATTGAAGGAGGATGCAGAAAAACACGCAGAAGAAGACAAGAAGAAAAAAGAGTCTGTAGATATTAAAAATGAGGCAGAAAGCTTCATCTACACAACAGAAAAATTGGTTAATCAAGATCTTAAAGACAAAATATCACAGGAACAGGGAATTAAGGTTACAGACTCGATAAAGGAGTTAAAGGAAGTTCTAAATCAGGACATGGATCAGATTAAAACAAAACTAGATGCATTAAAGGAAATTGTAAACGAGATAACTACTGAACTATACAAAAATGCCACTCCTCCCCCAGGCACCGATCAGAAAAAAGATGAATCTAAAACTGAAGAAAAACCAGAACCTGAACCAGAATCAAAACCAAGTGAAGATCAACCAAAATAAAACACCATAAACTAATTACTTGAAATTAATACTATCTAATTTATACGGCAAACAAACTATTTGATCTTGAATGAGTGCTAAACGTGATTATTATGAAGTTGTGGGTGTTTCTAAGACAGCTTCACAAAATGACATTAAATCTCAGTATAGAAAATTAGCATTAAAATTTCATCCTGACAGAAACAAGTCACCCGAAGCTGCTGATCATTTCAAGGAAATTTCAGAAGCATATGCAGTGCTATCAGATCCAAAAAAACGACAACTGTATGATCAACATGGACATGCTGGTGTAGATGGACGATATAGTACTGAAGATATTTTCCGTGGAGCTGGATCCAACTTTGATGATATATTTAGCGATTTGTTTGGTGGAAGAGGTAGACGAACATCTGGAGGCTTTGAATCAGTTTTCGAGAATCTTTTTGGAGGCGGACAGGGATTTGGAGGTTTTGGCAGGCAGAGGGGCTCTGATCTACTGCATGAAACTTTTATTTCTCTAGAGGACGTACTTCACGGAAAAAAAATGGATCTTGATATACCAAAAAATGTGGACTGCCAAGATTGTAATGGTACTGGCTGTTCACCTGGTACGTCGAAAACAAAATGTTCAGAGTGTAATGGTCAGGGACAAGTAAGGGCTAGTCGAAATATGGGGTTTTCTACGTTTGTTACTGTTCAACCTTGTAGAAAATGTCGTGGACAAGGAGTAACAATTGAAAAGCCCTGTAGAAAATGTAAATTAGGAAAGGTAAAAGGTACAAAACATATTTCATTTGAACTTCCGTCAGGCATAGACAGTGGTGACTATGTACTCTCTGGTGAAGGTGATTCAGTACCAGATGGAGTCAATGGTGATCTAATAGTAAGGGTGCAAGTTCAACCTCATCCCAAATTCAAGCGAGATGGCAGAGAAATTTTTTATGATGCACAAATTTCAATGGTAGATTCTAGCTTAGGTAAAACATTTCAAGTTCCCACACTTGATGGATATGAGAAAATTACTGTTGATCCTGGAAGCCAACCAAATTCAATTATAAAACTAAAGGGAAAGGGCTTACCTGGACGAGGCTTTCGCGGCAGAGGTGACCAATATGTAAGATTAGTTGTGAATATTCCAAAAAAACTAAACAAACGTCAAAAGGAATTGTTAAAGGAATTCGAAGACTCTTAACTAAACTGCAAATTCTAATCTATCTCAGATTTTTTTTTGCGAATTTTTATATGATGTCCAGCACGGCTATGGTATGAATGAATTGTTCGTATTATTTCCGTAACACTACGTTCTGAATAGTATTTTACATTATACATACCAAGTGATTTCTTACAATTATCGCAATAAATCTCTCTAAATTCCATCTTATTTTTTTCTTTCTCTTTGCGGGAGTCGCCCAGCCTGGTCAACGGCGTAAGGTTCAGATCCTTATCTCCTAGGAGTTCGTGGGTTCAAATCCCACCTCCCGCACTAATTATAGAGCAACACAAAAACAGAATTTACTTCTTTTGCGGTCCTTTTCTTTCCTTAATTCTAGCTCTTCCAGTTTTTCTAGCAGCAATGCTTCCAACCTTTGCGCCAGGTGGTGCATCGCGTGCAACAGTTGAGCTTTGCCCAACGTGTTGGTGTCTACCTCCTCCATGAGGATGAACATATGCACCCTGAGCTACACCTCTAACAATTGGGTATTTTTTTCCTTTTGATCTAAATCTTCTCCATTTTACTCCAGCACGCATTAGTGGTCGCTCACTAACTCCACCGCCTGCTAAGGTTCCTATCATCGCCCTATTTTTTTTGTTTAGAGTAGCAAATTTACCAGAAGCAAGTTTTAGCGTAACACCATCATCACCATGTGAAAATACTGTTGCAGCAGTTCCAGCGGATTTAATAAAAGAACCTCCATCACCAAGTTGCTTTTCTACATTACACACAGTTGTACCATCAGGAATATTTTGAATGCTGTTTACATTACCATCTACAATTCCAGATTCATATCCAAATTGTATCTTAGAGCCAACCTTAGATCCAATAACTGCAGGAAGAAATGAGATCGAGCCGTCATCAAGTCGAATTTTTGCCAATGGAACATCACGACCTCTTTCATGAACAAGATCAATAATCTCAGCAACATGACTATCTTTAGGATCAAAATTAGGATATTTTGCAGGCGAAATTTTTCCAGTTTTAGATGCCCTAAACTGCATCCCACCGCGTCCACGTCTCCTAACAAGAGGTCTTTTTCCCATTGTGAAAATTTTTGATTACTTAACTGATTTTAAGCTTGTGATTAAGTTAATTTTTTTCAGAGTAATTCAACGACAAAGGTATAAACAATACATTGTGTGAGATAAATTATGAGTGAAAATGAGCTTTCTCTCAAAGTATTGGAAGCATATACACGGGACGTTGGACGTGGCGTAGCAAGAATTGACTATGATTCTATGGATACATTAAATGCGTCAACAGGAGATGTTGTAGAGATTAAGGGTAAGCGTAGAACTGTTGCAAAATGTTTACCGCTTTATCCTTCAGACGAAGGAAAAGGAATTATTAGAATAGATGGATTAGGACGAAACAACTCTGGAATTGCAATTGGAGATAGTATCACAGTAAAAAAGATCAAAGCAATAGCTGCGGAGAAAATTGTAGTTGCTCCATTAGAAGCTATACCACCAATTGATGAACGATATCTTGCGGATGCATTAGAAAGCGTTCCCTTGATTAAGGGTGATAATGTTATGGTTCCATATTTTGGAGGCCGATTAACATTTCAGATAGTAGGAGTTTCTCCTAATGCTGACGCTGTTCTTGTAACTCAAAAAACTGTTTTCCATATAGCAGAAAAAGGTGAAACACTAAGAGGTGTACCACAAGTTTCCTATGAAGACATTGGTGGTTTGACTGATGAGATTAAGAAAGTAAGGGAGATGATTGAATTACCTCTACGTCATCCAGAAATATTTGAAAAATTAGGAATAGAAGCACCAAAGGGTGTATTACTTTATGGACCACCAGGTACGGGAAAGACTCTATTGGCAAAGGCAGTTGCAAACGAAAGCAATGCACACTTCATTAGTATTTCTGGTCCTGAGATTATGAGTAAGTTCTATGGTGAAAGTGAAGCTAGACTACGGGAAATATTCAAGGAGGCAAGAGAGAAAGCGCCATCAATTGTTTTCATTGATGAGATTGATTCTATAGCCCCTAAGCGAGAAGAAGTTACCGGCGAAGTTGAGCGAAGAGTTGTATCACAAATGCTTTCTCTTATGGATGGATTGGAGGCACGTGGTAAGGTGATAGTAATTTCTGCTACTAACAGACCTAATGCAATTGATCCAGCATTAAGAAGACCTGGAAGATTTGACAGGGAAATTGAGATCAAAGT
>LUMD01000208.1_pt1 | contig 21526 bp, 20 predicted proteins | sample 729651 | NCBI WGS metagenome assembly LUMD01 (sample SAMN03860272, study PRJNA289734) | marine metagenome | biome: seawater column; feature: ocean; material: water; isolation source: Red Sea water column Station 34 - depth 258m | place: Saudi Arabia: Red Sea | collected 2011-10-15 | depth 258 m | reverse complement strand
GGTACCGATTATATCATCTGTAATTCGTTCACCCATCCTGGCATCAAAGACAAAATTCTTGCCAAGAAATTTTGATTCAAGGCCTATTGCTTTCACATCATGAGCATATTGAATAATACCGCCGCCTAGCTGATTAACATTTTGAAAACCATGATGAACTAAATAAGCACTGGCCTTTTCACAGCGTATACCAGCGGTACAATATAGTAGTACTTTACTATCCTCTTTGCCATGAAGTAACTGTTTGACTTCAGGCAGCAGTTCCCTGGATGTATCAACATCGGGAATAATTGCATTGGTGAACCGTCCAACTTCACTTTCATAATAATTGCGCATATCCACCACTACCGTATTTCGGTCTTCCATAGCCTGATTAAACTGAGTTGCGTTGAGATGGCGGCCCACATGCTGCATATCATATTCATTTTTTTCTAAGCCATAGGCAACAATTTCATTTTTCACCTTGATGGTCAGTTTATAAAATGATTCCCCTGGCTGCAGGGCGATTTTCAATGGCATTTTCAAAAATGCAGTGTTTGAATCCATATTTTTTTTAAACGCTTCCCAATGATGCTCGGGACAACTCAACTGAGCATTGATGCCTTCCGCTGCTATGTAGATTCTGCCAAAGATTTGAAAGGCATTCCAGTCTCGGTATAATTCATCCCGAAGTGATTCGGGATTTTCTATAGACATATAGCGGTAAAAAGAACAGGTGATTCGTTCGAATGGCTCTTGCTCTAATTCTTTTAAAAGGAGTTCGCGGCTCTTTTTATTATATAAAACTTCTTTTTTCATCGCATGGGATTCATATGAATTCAGGAAGTAAATGAAATGATCATAGGATCATGATCTGGTCCCCACTGCACATATTTATCCATGATTGAGTTGAATAACTTGGAGTTTTTCCATTGTTGAAGCCAAAGATTAAGTTGAGAATATTTTTCTTCAAAATATCGTGAATCCACAAAAGCAAATTGTCGAACAAATGGAAAAACGGCCACATCGATAAGTTGAATTTTTTCCCCAATGAGATATGGTTTCACCTTTAAGATTTCATTATAGTTAGATAAAAATGCATCGCACTGTTCTTGATAATATTCTTTGGTGTGCTCTGGATGCCGTTCATGATATTTATATTTATCCAACCAAGGTTTGAACTCATGATCATTAGCATGGATCATTTTTAATTGCTGATCTGGATTGATCTCCATCCAATCGGTATTGGTTTGATCTAAAGCCCACATTATAATATCAAAACTTTCATCAATGACCTGCCCATCCTCTAACTCAAGAACAGGAACGGTCCCCTTAGATGAAATAGCATAGAGTTCATCAGGACGCTCTGATAGCAATATTTCCCGTAATTCAACTGAGATTCCAGTATGTGCCAGCGCCATCCTGGCGCGAATAGCCCAGGGTCAGCGCCGGAAAGTATACAATCGTGGATGTTTACGCATATTTAGGATTTTTCATTAAGTGGATAAATATCGGGACGACGATCCCTGAAAAACATTTTTCGTGCATGGGATTCTGCCACTTTGGTTAAATCAATATCAGCAATTAAAATATGATCTTCTCCGGTAGGAGATTGAGCGATTACTTTTCCATCAGGGTCGGTTATAAAGGATTCACCTGCAAACTCCATTTGATCCTCAACACCTACTCTATTGGCCAAAGCACAAAAGTATCCATTGTGAAAGGATGCCACTTGGAGTTCTGCTTCATACAGTCCATCTGGCCATTCGCCTACCGTGCCGGCCTGGGGTATAACTACTATTTCGGCACCATTCACACCTAATGCCCGAGTAAACTCCGGGAAATGCCGGTCATAGCAAATGGCGACACCTACCTTACCAACAGCGGTATCATAGACTGGCGCTCCGTGATCCCCTTCTGCATAATAACTTTTTTCATAAAAACATTCATAATCAGCAATATGTACCATACGGGTCGTACCCAGTAGCGTTCCATCAGCATCAATCACTGGTGAAGCATCGTAGGTTTTCCCGCTATCTAACTCAAAAAGATTAATGATAATAACCATATGATGTTCTTTGGCTTTTGCCATGAATTTTTCAGTAGTCGATCCTGGGACAGGTTCGGCTAGGTGAGATATATCATCCTTAGCTAAATACTGGGGATAAAAGGGGGTAAAAGCCAGTTCAGCAAATACAGCTATTTCTGCTCCTTGAGATGCTGCCTGATCTATATGTTCCAATCCTCTGACTAAGTTGGCTTCCAAGTCTGAAGTCGCATGCTGCTGGATAAGTGCAATTTTCATTTCGTGATTATCTAAGGGGCACTGATTCTTGCTAAGCCTGGGTAGGTGAGACTGCCCAGGTATAAAATGCCATTTTTTTCTTCTACACTAGTAATGGGAGAATAGGAATCTGGGTCTGGATGCTGCAGATTATGAATAATATTCCCAGTTCCATCAATCCCAAGGACAAAACCGTGTCGGTCTGGAGCAGGCTGCATCGAATCCGGCAACCGTAATATCATTTTTCGAATAAATGGCTTTTCTCCTAAATTATCGATTATATCTTTTCTAAGGCTCGCTAAAGCCACCCAGTATACACCTTCCCCATTTGAGGAGATAACCAATATTTTTGTACTCGATATTCAGATGTTTCACTAACCAAAATAAAATCATCATTCGGGCTGACTGCCACACCATTGGCAAAATAAAGATCAGATAATAAGGTTGTAGTTTTTTTTGTGTTTGGATCATACACCAGCAGGCGTCCATAGGGCCGATGAGCTACGAGATCAAACTTGTAATCATGCACTCCGTAACGCGACGAAGCATCTGAAAAATAGATTTTCCCATCTGAAGCTACATCCACATCATCAGTAAATTTAAAGGGGATACCATTTGACTCAAGGGTAAGTGTAAAAAGATTTCCCTGTGAATCCGCTTGCAATAGCCCCTGATTTGCATCTGCAATAATCAAATTCCATTCACTGTCAAAATCGAGACCGAGGGGACGCCCTCCCGTATTAACAAATACTCCCATATTTTTCCCAAATACGTCATATTTGATAATGCGACCATCCTCATATCCAGCATACATATTCCCTGCTTCATCCACAGCAATATCTTCCGGCCCTATACCGTCATTTACACCTAGAATTTCTGCATCCTGTAAATAATCATTCGGCGAAAACTCCCCCTTCATCTCAGGAGGCTCCGGCGCTACCCATACTGCCGGATCCACATCTATCGGCCAGAATAATAAATATAATAATAGAAGACCAATAGTAGTCCATAAGCCTTGAAAAAACTTTTTCATTTTATTTGTATTCGATACCAGAGAAACCCGGCATTTTTTCCAATAATTCTTTTCCCATGAGCATACTAGGTGTGTAAAAACCGGATTTATCATGATTACCAATCAGATACTGGGCCACTTCCACTGCGCCAAAAGCAGTTAGATCATACCCATCAACAGTAGTAAATCTTCCCTGCAGAGCTTCACCGCTTTCATTTGTTACTTCTCCCCAAACATAGGATTTTGCTTGTGCCCGCTGTTCGGGTGTATTGGGCCTCCAAGTTTTATCAATTCGGTTTTGTACTAATTTTTGTACCCAGCCGATTTTCATAAAGCGCATGTATTTTTGACGTTTTCTTAATTGGGCTGCCCCTTTAGGCGAACGGGGAAAATAAACTTCAATATTTGGGATGCCTGTACTATGATAAGCCGTATACACGTCCCCCCAGGGTATTGTAATGGTATTTACAGATCCGAAACCAAAATCAACTTCTCTTTCTTTATAGGCAAAGGGGACTTGTTTCATTTTTCCCTCTTCTCGAACTCTTCCCCCGTAGGCCATACCCAGCGCGGCAGTTTTAGCCGTTCCTTTGCTTGCTTTGGAACCCTTCATTGCAAATCCCAGTGCTAAGTATGTGGCATCGGGCATTTTTTCTTTTAAATAGGCTGCCAGGCAATCGGTTGGAATAACGTCAAATCCTACGCCAGGACAAACAACGATTCCAGCGGATTTTGCTTTTTCTTTCATACTGTGGGCAAACTGATAAACGGGAATTTCACCTGTAATATCAATATAGTGGGTTTGGGATTTCAAGGAGGACGAAATCATTTTATTGGCGGTGGAAGAAAAAGGTCCAGCACAGTTGGCAACAACTGAAAAATCACTCAATTTTTCAATTATATTTTCAAGCTCATCTAAAGCGAATATATTTGCTTCCAGTCCTTTTTCATCTGCCAGAACTTGAACTTGCTCATCGCGGCCCGCCAATACGGGTTTAAGACCTCTCCGGAGTGCTTCATCAACAACTAAACGGCCAGTGTACCCATTGGCCCCATAAATCATCCATTTATTGTCTTTCATAAGTAATGAAGTATAAATGGATACAAATCAAAATTAAAAAGAAAAAGTAGTAGTGTTATTCATAGATAACGCTACTTTATTTAATCAGTCAATTTCCATTTCTCCGCCTTCCATTTCCATCCCTTCACCTCTCTGCTGGCGGCTAAATCTGCTCCTGTCTTCCATTTTTCCAAACCGGTATTCTAAAGTCAATCGAACTGTTTGACTATTCCAATTGCGATTAGAATCCTGATACCAATCACGGATTCCATCTTCATCCAGATCACCCCATGATTCAAATCCAAACCCTGATAGCCCAAAGGGGTCTCCCACGTTGAGCGTAAGATTTAGCCTTTCATCCATGAACTTCTTTTTGACTGACATGGATGAAAAACTCATAGCATCCATTTTTCCGATTGCAATGTCTCTACCAGGCATATAAAAAATGAAAAACATGAATTCAGTTGTCGGATTGATATTCCACATGGTTGTTAATCTCAAACGTTGCCCTTGAGCTGTTTTATCATAGTCAGAACCAAATAATTCCGAGTTTATTTCATCCCAATAAACACTTCCTGAAAACATGAGCCTTAGTTTTTGTCCAAGAGACCCAACAATAGAGTAATCTATTCCCCTGGTTTTTTGTTCTTCAAGATTCTTATACGTTGCGATAGATACACCATCTTCTCTGACTTCCTTAAATCGGGTCATTTTATCCGTTGTATAGCGATAATATCCTCCCAGTGATAGAGATAATCCTCTTGAAAATCTGCTAAAGTTAATTTCATAGGAATCTGTGTATTCCGGTTTGAGAAATGGATTGCCAATTCTTAGGTTTCTTTCATCTTGCCTGGAACTAAATGGGTTGAGCATTCTTGAGCGAGGTCGATTTACTCTCTTAGAATAGCTCGTTTGAATCTGAACCAATTGCGGTGCACCGAAGGTCATACTTAAACTTGGGTAAAAACTTGAATAAGGGTTTTCGAACCTCTCATTTGTAGTTTTTAGCTCAGACAACATATCAACCATTTCATATCTACCACCCGCATTTATACCAAATAACCATAGGTTTCCTGAATATTGTAAATAACCAGCATGAACAGTTTCATTATAAATGAACTCATTGCTGAATGATCGATCAGATACATACTGATTTGTTGCTTCATCAAATATTTCTGCTATCTGAGTATCACCTCTGTCTGTAGATTTACTTGCTAAACCAACTTCTAGTTTAGATTTATTTTCAAAAGGATGAACATAGTCGAGTTTAAAATCATAACCAGAGCTTGTGCCCTCATCTCCATTTTTTGCTTTATTCATCCCCACAAAATCTGCACCACCATTATCACTATTATAATATTCGTTCAAACCATCGTTCAAACCATCGGAAAACCTAAAAAATGATGTGAGTTTTTGTTTAGGGTCTTCATATTTCTTATCATAATTAAGGTTTATATCGTACCCATTTCGATCGCTTCCGGTTGTGGTGTAGCGAATATACTTTTTATCTCCAGGCCCAGAATCTGTTGTATGGGTGTCATTATCGCTATTACGATCACCATTACTAATGGTAGCAGAAACTCCAAGTGACTGTTTTGAATCAATAAAGTATTCAAATCCTGATTTTATGAAAAGATTAGGGCCACCTGAATTAGAATTAGATATCTGATTTATTTCATTTCTAAAACTTGGGAATTCCATCCATCTCATACTTGAACCATCTGAAATTCTTTTTCGGTCATTCATACCGAGGTTTATAAAAGAATTATAGCTGGTTGTACGATAATTTATCTGCCCAGAAAGATTTGAGCCGCCTTGGGAATCACCCCCTGTATTAATATTACCATTGAGACCTGCAAATTTATTTTCCTTTAGTACAATATTGATTATTCCAGCCATCCCCTCTGGGTCATATTTAGCTCCTGGATTGGTCATCACTTCTATGTCCGCGATATTGGCTGAAGGTATGCTTTGGAGAAGCGATTTGATATCTCCACCTGCAATACTTGAAGGTTTTCCATCAATCATCAAATTTACATTTGAACTTCCCCGTAAACTTACATTATCGTCAGGATCTACTTCAACACCAGGAACTTGCCTTAGAGCATCTATTGCGTTTCCACCTGTTGAAAGGGAATTCTTAGAAACATTAAAAATACGTTTTTCTGCAGTTTGGACAAATAAAGGACGCTCTCCTTCAACATCCACACCAGCCATTTGAAGCGTGGTTTGAACAAGAGAAATTGTTTCAAGATTGTATTCAGTTTTATTATCGCCGAATGGTAAAAAAGTAAATGGACCTAATTCCTGTTTGGCGTATCCAATATATTCAACAACCACCTTATGACGACCCAAAGGTATTTCTTTTACCCGAAATTCACCATCTTCATTGGATATCCCACCAGTCATAATGGTGTTACTTCTCTGATTTATTACAGAAATTGATGCATAAGGGATGGGTGTTTTAGATGCTGAATCAACAACCGTTCCATAGATGACTCCGATTTTAGGCACACTGTTCGGATCCATTTGACGTTGACTCATTCCCCTGCTATGGTTTCCACCCCTCTGGGCAATTGCTAATGAGGAAATTGCGATTAAAACCGCCACAAAAAGTTTTCTATTATTCATTTTATTTATCCTGCCAATAAGTTAGTTAACTTATTCGACCATTTTTTGTTCATTTAGTTAAAAATTCAGCTGAGAATTTAAAATTAAAATATTTAACAAGCAATAATAGTGAGCGTTATGAGCGTTAATCTTTTAATCTTTTGAAGGATAAAATTTTGAAGGATACTTTTTATGCCAATGGGTCACTTCCTGATATGCATTGGCGACAGCTAAAACGTTTCCATCATCATAAAGATCTCCAATAAAGCTTATACTAGTGGGAGACCCTTTATCATTAAATCCATTGGGGACTACGACACAAGGATGGCCCGTTAAATTGGTTCGCAACAAATTATCGCCATAGAATGATGGTATAATATAAATATCCACTGTATCCATTAATTCGGCCATCTTTTGATTTAATAATGTCCGCGCTCGATTTGCATTAATATACTCTACGGCAGGGATAAAGCGTGCCTCTCTAAATACATTTGGCCATGCATTTTTAACCTGCCTTACCAATTCATCATCTTGATTAAATCGTGTTAATTCATCAAAAGCGGCCGCAGCTTCCGCCTGCAACACAAATAATAGTGAGCGAGTCGGGAATTCCGGCAATTCAATTGGAATGAGCTCAAAGCCGAGGGACCTTAACACGTCAAGGCTGGCCTTGTCATTTTTTGATACAATTGAATCTGCAAATGCAGAGGCTACATACCCTACGCGGAGATTCTTAAGTCGGTTAGTGGATGGATAATTAAATGGTACATTAACTACGGTTCTGTCTTTATCATCCGTACCACGAATGGTTTCAAATATGATTGCTGCCCCTTCAACTGAACGTGTCATGGGCCCCAACTTATCCATGGTCCAACTCAATGCCATGGCGCCAGCACGACTCACGGTGCCAAATGAAGGACGGTGACCCGTAACACCATTACGATTTGCCGGTGATACGATAGATCCCCAAGTTTCAGAACCAATAGAGAAACCCACCAAACCTGCAGCCGTTGCTGAGCCGGGCCCCGCCGATGAACCGCTGGAACCTTGTTCTAAGTTCCATGGGTTGCGTGTTTTGCCGCCATACCAGACATCACCCCATGCCAAAGCACCTAAGGTCAACTTCGCCACCAATACGGCTCCTGCTTCTTCCAACTTTTCTACAACTGTTGCTTTTTCATCCAAAATTTGATCCTTAAAGGGCATTGCACCCCAAGTGGTCTTATAGCCAGGTACAGCCAAAAGGTCCTTCGCACCCCAGGGAATACCATGAAGAAGTCCACGGTATTTTCCCCGTGATATTTCCATATCAGCCTTTCGGGCTTGTTTAAGGGCTAGTTCTTCCGTAATAGTGACCACACATTCCAGTTCAGGGCCATGCTTCTTTAATCGCTGGATATACATTTCAGTCAATGCTTCCGAAGACACCTGCTGGGTACGAATCAGATAGGCCAATTGAGGAACAGTCATGAATGCGCATTCCTCTATATTGTCTGGCATTGCTGTTTTTTCCTCCTGAAACTGGAATTGGTCCCGGCCTCGAGGCAAATCCATCCCCGGTGGTTGGGGATTGTAGTATAAAGGAAATGCCACCTCATTGGCCATATCCAAGGAGCGCAGTGCTTCATATTGGTCCCGCCGGTCATTGACCGTAGCCTGAACTGAATCCCTTTCAGCCTTGGTAAATTCTAAACCAATTAGTTTTTCTGTCGATCGCAGATCGGATGGTGAAATGTCTTTTTGTTCACAGCCAAAACTGATTAACATGGTTGTAAATATAATTTTCTTATTCATATTGATTCCTTCAACTCTCTCATAAGTAATTGAATCTACCCAACCCTTACCGCTCTTGCATCTCTTTTCCATTCTCGCCTATCTTCCTTTACTCAAGGAGACTATTTTTGAAACAAGAACTGATCCATATCCTTACTGACCTGGTAGCCATCAACTCAGTTAATCCGGGCCTCTCAAAGGCAGGCCAAGGGGAACATGAGATCGCTGAATACATTCATCATTATTTCAAGAAGCTGAATATACCATCAAATATCCACAGCATTCAGGTTGATCGCTCTAATACAACCGCATTATTAGAGGGTAAAAATCCAGCAAAAATTCTGCTTATGAACGGTCATATTGATACAGTTGGAATTGAAGGGATGAAAGAACCCTTTACGCTTCGCAAAGATGAGGATCGCCTGTATGGCAGGGGCACCTATGATATGCTGGCAGGATGTACAGTTCAGATGGGGTTGGCAAAATATTTTTCTCAAAATCCGCCCCCCCTATCATTGGCATTCACTTTTGTGGCCGATGAAGAAAATCTCAGCATGGGCATGGAACACTTGGTAGACCATTTTTTGCCCACACTTCCTGTTAAACCATTTTTGGGTATATTCATGGAGCCCACTGAAGAAGCCATCGGCATCAGCCACAAAGGATACACCTGGTATGAATTAAAGATCGAAGGATTGGCTGCCCATGGGAGTCGGCCTGAGGAGGGAATCAATGCTATATTTCCGTTAGCATCGGCATTGCAAGAATTAGATATGATCAATCAAGAATTGTCTAAGGAGACACCCCATCCCTATCTGGGGCATGCCACCCTCCACCCCGGGTTGGTTCAGGGCGGATCGGCTCAGAGTGTGATCGCCGCCGAAGCCACCTTAAATTGGGAACGACGTACCCTTCCAGGAGAATCTCAAGAGAAATTGGATAGTGAATTGAACCGGGTAAAAATTGCTGTTGAAAATGCGCAAGGGGATCATCAAGTGTCTGCCAAACAATTGTTTTCTCGTCCACCCAATGAAGCTGGCGATGATGAGATTATCCAAAAATTGTGTGCAGCTGCCGGTGGACAAAAGTACGATGGCATGTCTTATTGGGCCGATTCAGCCTTGGCATCTAAGGCAGGTATTCCATCTATTCTATTTGGGCCAGCAGGTCATGGTGCGCATGCAATTGACGAGTGGGTTTCGGAAAAAAGCTTGGTCAATTGTTATGAAGCAATGAAGCGGTTCATCCTAGAATTATAATAAATATTAATCTGGCCACCAGTTTGATGGGGCATTCCTTTTACCAAAACCAGACAGTTTGTCTACCCAGAGCATGAATTTCCTAAGAAAAGATCCCATGAGCTTTATCCTTAACTGATATAGCCATTGGGGTAACTTTCTGTTATATGGACAAACCCGGATGCAAATAGAACAATCGGTCACCTGATTTACCCAAAAATCGAAACATTTTTCCGCATCTGTTGTCCATTTTGTAACTCCGGGTATATTGGATTGATTATAAATAGTTTCTTTTGGCATCCCATCGTCAATAGCATTAGGAGGACAATTCACGGTACACGCCCTGCATTCATTACAAAATGCCTCTACGCCAAATTGAATGGGTCTATCATGTGATAAAGGGAGATTTGTAAAGATTTTTCCTAACCGGACTCGTGGTCCATACTCTTTGGTAATCAATAATCCGTGGCGGCCATACTCACCCAACCCAGCCTGGATTGCCATTGGAATTGAAAGGGCTGTATCATTCATACTGGCATATGCCTCATATCCCAAGTTTCGAATATATTGGGCCAAGGCCAAGAGCGTGGTTACGTCTTTTGAATACCCTACACCTGTTGCAGTGCCGCTCAGGGCAGATGGCACTGTTCTTAGCAATTCATAGTCCATTTCATGAGCCACAACAATCGTATTTGTAATGGTATCTGGTAGATCCATCTCAACTTCATCCAATCGATGACGGTTGAATCGCTTGGTATAGGTCCACCGTTTATCGTAGAAAGTGATACCGCAAAGATCTGCGCCAAATAACTTGGCCACATGCTTTATTTCATGGCTCATTTCAACCGGACTGGGTATATCGCGCGGATCTGCTTCGGAGGGGCGTTGGGCCGTGAGATAATCTAGAAATCCTTCACGGCGTTCTATCGCTTCCTCCAATCTTTCAGCAAAAAAATCTGCCACATGCCACCCCGCATTTCGGAGAGAAAAATCACGATGCTTATACCCATCCACTTGTTTCCATTCTTTCAATGGTTTTCGGTAGGATGTATAAAATCGATCAGTTTTTTCAGAATGAATGGTCTCATCCCAAAAAGAACGGCTAAAAATATCCTCCTTTTGATTAAAACGCTGAAATGAATCTGAAACAGTAAATCCAGATTGGGCATCAGAGACACATCCGCCTGTACATCCTGTACAGTGGTCTACATTTTGCTTATTTTGATTCAAGTGATCGAATTATTAAAATAGTTCGGATTGGTTATCTTATTAAATATGGGGTCGAATTTATTGGATAAATCATTACCTTGCTGACAGATTTTATTAAACTTGAATAGATTACCATTCTTGACATCCGTACAGATATAACACTACCTTCGCCCCCTTCTATGGCAACCCTAAAACGAGACCTCGGTAAAATATCTGGCTATGCAACCATCATTGGTATACTTATCGGCGCAGGTATTTTTCGTGTTACAGGAGAAGCGGGCGCTGTAGCCGGTTCGGCTGTTCCATTTGCCTATCTTTTATTCACACCTATCGTTTTATGTACAGCCTTAACGTATAGTGTATTCATTTCAACACCGCTTGGCATGCGTCCCGGCGGTGCCTATGTTCATATATCACGTACTTTCAATAATTACTATCTTGGCTTTATCGCTGTCTGGATGAAACTCATGGCATTTGTAGGCGCCATTACTTTTATGGCATCCAGTTTTGGGGATTATATGACTTTTTTCATTCCTGATACAGATGTAAAAATGTGGGCATCGGGAGTTCTCATATTCTTTTTTGCAATTAATATCATTGGAATTCGATATTATGCCCAGATTCAAACTGGGATGCTTATTATTTTAATTGGCAGTATCCTGGTTCTTATTATTCCCGGATTATTTGTAGTGGACCTATCTAATTATGACCCCTTATTGCCAAAGGGAATTTCTGGTGTCTTAGCGGCCATGCCCATGTTATTCTTCAGCTATGCAGGGTTTGAGTCCCTTGCGCAAGCAGCGGGAGAAACTAAAAATCCAACCAAAACTCTCCCCATGATTTTTGTAAAAGGAGTGATTGCAGGTGCGGTGATCTTTTTTCTCATGTCATTTGTGGCATTTGGTGTATTGCCGGCAGAAACTCTGGCCCAATCCAAATCTGCCATGGCGGATGCGGCCGCTCAGTTCCTGCCGTCATGGGGGGCAACCATAGTCGCCATCGGTGCATTAAGTGCATTTTTAACCAGTATCAATGGTGCCATCCTTGTGCCATCCAGAACCTTATTTGTGTTCAGTGAGGATCGTTTGTTCCCTAAATCGTTGGCCAGAATCCACCCGAAATGGCATACACCCTATATTAGTCTCATTGTTAGTGGCATCATCTGTGTACTGCTGATTTGGACTCAAACTGCATCCTACTTGCGCAATGCTGGCTTGATTGGCATTTTCGGCATATATACTCTTCAGGGGATCGCACTCATAGCACTACCTCATGTAAATAAAAGGTTATATCAAGCCGCAAAAGTACGATTTCCAATTTGGGCATTATATATCATCGGTGGAATTCCTGCCATTACAATGATCATTTTTACACTGAATATTATCAGGGATATTTATATGTTTGCCATTATTGGACTTTTTTTAGGGACAGTTCTATATAGTTGGGGCCGATACCGGGGCAGGAAAGAAGGCTTTGACTATGAAGCCAGAATGGAAGCAGATTATCACCTATTGGAACAATAAATGGCTTACATAAAGACAATTGAAATTGATGAAGCAGATGGTATAGTTAAACAAGAGTATGAAAAGGGTATCAAACGCTCCGGCCGTGTATTCAATATCCTGAAAATCATGAGTCAAAGCCCCAGCGCTTTGAAAGAATCTATGCGAATGTATACGGCTATTATGTTTGGCCCTTCAGATTTATCTCGTGCCCAGCGGGAAATGATCGCCGTCGTTGTTTCTCAAACCAATGGATGCCATTACTGAACGGAGGCCCATTGGAACGACTTCCGGGATGAAGTCCAGAATGAGACACTATCAACCCAGCTCAAACAGAATTGGCGGAATGCAAATTTTTCAGAAAAAGACCATACACTATGTAAATGGGCAGAAAAATTAACTAAAACCCCTTCTGAAATGTCTAAAATGGATATTCATAAACTGGAGAATATGGGTTTCTCCCAATCTGCAATTAGCGACGCAGCGCAAGTCGTAGGTTTCTTTAATTATATCAATCGAATTGCTGAAGGACTTGGGGTAGATCTTGAACCAGAAATGAATAAATAATGTGGTATCTGTCACAACATTATATCAGAAAAAATATGTAACTTTGACCAAATTGATTATCTAAGGAATAAATGCCATGAAAAAAATATTATTTGCCACCATTTTGTTTGGCCTTCTTTCCTGTGAAAAGGAAGTATCTATAGAAGACCAGATTGTGGGGACCTGGTATATGCCCCAATCATTGAACCGCTATACGGCAGGAAGATCAGTTGAAGATGTGGCGGGCCACAGTTTAAATGCCTGGAATTATGCTATGGTTATCACCACAAATTCTAACCAAGAGCTTATTGATCGAATGGCTGATGGACAAGGATCTATTGATGTATCTGGAATTGTTGAAGATGAAATCAAATTTATGCATGGTTGGACAGATCCATACTCTGGGGAATCCAGTGTATCCATAACAAATTATAATTGGTTTAAAAATCAGGAAGGCTCTGATAAACCATTTATAACAGCATATATGAATAATTATTCTAATAATTATCAGGATACAACAATATGGTATGATGATAGCACAGGGAATTATGATACCACAGTTTGGTGGAATTCTGATTATATAGGTGTCTACTTTAATGACGGCGATTATATTGAAATTCAAGATCATATAGACTTTACTTTTGATGGTCGAATATTGAACATTCCAGAACAACAATATTCTGTTTCAGATACTAATTTCTTAATGATTGGTGGCACATTGGAACATTCCACAATTGCAATCCCAGCCAATACACCTACAGAAATTTTTAGTTACAAGGATGATACTTCTTGGGATTATGGTACTTGGGCAATCCATATTAAGGATAAAGGGCGATGGGTAGAGGTTTACACATGGGAAGACCCCTATGATGATGGATCCGGATGGGATCGAACCTATACTGATTCTACCGTTGCAGAATGGGAATTAGATGGTGATACACTTTATGTGAAATACCGTTATGATGATATTTGGGTTGATTCTGGGGATGGGCCTGGCATTGGTCAAGGCACTTGGATATATGAAGTAGCCTACACTTACGAAATAAATAATGGATCTCTAGTACTTACAAACGAGTTTGACATATGCCAAGATGAGCTATTTTGCAAAGAATGGCTTGAGTGGGAGTATGGTTTGGACCAAGGCAGCCTAGAAGAATTCAAAATGGTTTGGGCTTTAGAGTTCACCAAAACACCCGGTGCAAGATCTAGAGAATTCCGTGGACCATTCCGGACGGTTATAGGGAAATTTCCACCGTATAAATTTATGAAATAACTTTTATTAGGGTCTAGGCCATGCCTACCGGCAGGGAAGCATCCCTAGACCCTGCAAAACAATAGGCGATTATTTATAAACCACGCCGCCTTTCATAACAAATTTCACATTCTTTGTCACGGTTATATCTTTTAATGGATCGCCAGAAACAGCTACAATATCAGCCTTCATTCCTTTTTTGATTTGACCCAAATCATCCGCCCCCAATGCTTCGGCTGCAACAGAAGTGGCTGAATTAATTACATCAATGGGTTTCATCCCCGCTTCTACCATAAAACGAAATTCATCCGCATTGTCTCCATGGGGTGATACTCCTGAATCTGTACCAAAGGCAATCTTTACACCTGTATTATATGCCATCGACACAGTCTCTTTGATGACGGGTCCGATAGCCAATGCTTTCGGCCGAATAATTTCAGGGAAATAACCGGGCTTTTTTGCTCTCTCATACACAAATTCTCCGGCACTGATTGTAGGTACATAGTAGGTGCCATGCTTTACCATGAGTCTTGCCGTTTCTTTATCCATGAGTGTACCGTGTTCAATGGTTCTTACACCAGCGCGAATAGCTCGCTGCATCCCCTCTACACCATGGGCGTGGGCGGCCACAAACAATTCATATTCTGATGCAGTTTTGACCACTTCACGAATTTCCGCTTCAGTAAATTGTGGATTCTGACCATTTTTTGCCACACTTGTATCGTTGGCGGACGGCTTTTCTTGCATCATCCGTTCCATTCACAACGCCTTCTAATGGACCCGGATCACCCTGAAGTTTTCGATTTAATCCACTGGTAGGATCTGCATGGCCACCTGTCGTACCCAAAGATTTCCCCGCTGCATAAATTCGAGGTCCTTTAATATACCCTGCCTTGATGGCATTACGGGTTGAGAGCAAAACTTCGCCGCCTAAATCCCGTACGGTTGTAAATCCGGCCAAGAGTGTTTCTTCTACCCACGGCACGGCTCGGTAGGCCACATCTTCAATATTCATATAGAAATCTTCCCCATAGGCTTTGGGGTTCAATTCGCCTGATAAGTGGACATGCATGTCAATCCACCCGGGCATAACTGTGGCATCTTTCAAATCAATAATCGTATCATCTGCGCCACCTTTTTTATATCCTTTGACTACATCAACGATGACGTCATTTTCGACAATGATGGATCGTTTCGAGATTGCTTTTTTAGATGTGCCATCCAATAGGCTGCCTGCATGGATAATGGTTTGCTGGGCACCCAAGATACCAATAGCCACAAACGCCATTGAAATATATTTTTTCATCATACTCATTTCTTAACCTCCTCATAAATTAGAAGAATATGGATTGGACTTTAGGGTAACAATAACATTTTATCAAGAGAGATGCAGGACTATTTTGTTGCCAATGAATTCATTCAACTCGTAAACTGAACATTCACAATGAATATTCATATACGTATGAAAGAAATATCGCCTATCAATCGGTTCTTAATTACAGCCGGTGGGGTTTATGTAGTGTGGTATATTTTATATGATTATTACCTTCTCCCCGATGGCCGCTTGGATGCATTCTTGAGTTTTTCCGGAGTCAGTTTAGCCGGGAATATTCTTAATATGTTTGGCTGGGAAATATATTCCGACGCCCGCATTTTAGCCATCACTGGTACCAATGGTGTAGAGATTCAAAATGGATGTAATGGACTGGAATTAATTGGATTGTATATGGGATTTATTATTGCTTATCCTGGAGGGCCCATTCAAAAGCGAATTGGGTTTTTAGTAGGGGGTATTTTACTATTGTTCGTTGCCAACGTGTTTCGGATCATGATCTTTGCCCTATCCATTTACTATGTACCCCATTGGTGGGAACAGGTGCATACGTATAGCTCATACTTCATTTTTTATCCAATCGTTCTCACGCTATGGTATTTATGGACAACCATCAGCAACCACGATCTATTCGCCTGATAAAACGGCTCATCATCATTATGGCAGGAATTTCATTCCTGTATATTGGCGTAATACGGCCAACGCAGTCCATCCTCATTGAACAAATTGTAGCACCCCATTTTGAATCAATTTTGCAAAATCATAAATCTATTTCATTGGTAGGTGTTGATACAGATCAATTTGAAATTGTTGGATCATTCCCGAAAACTAAATTTGAATTGCCCTTCAATGGATGGTTTTGGCTCACCTTAGGGTTATTCCTCACTGCTGGACAATCGAAGATGATTCGAGTCATGACAATTTACCATTTAGGATTATTTGTGATGCTTTATATTGGAATGATGTTGATCATAAATGGCTGGACGTGGTTGGCTTATATTTTTAACCTCCATGAGCATATTTATAAAGTATTGTTTTTGGTGTTAGGATTGGTGGGATTGAAGTCGATCACAACCCATAATAAACTATTTGAGTAACACCATTTTTTTCGTCTCCGTTAAGGGTCCAAGTTCTGCTTTATAAAAATAAATGCCCGGGGGAACCATTTCCCCAGATTAAGTTTTGCTATTGATGCCCTTCATCCCAATGATAATGCAGAATGGGTAAATCTTGGACTGGAATATGCAATGGCAGAAACATTCTTTATACGAACTGGGATGACCACTCTCTTCCGGCAAGATACAGAAGAAGGACTAACATTTGGTGCAGGTATTAATTATAGACTTGGCAGTTCTTCAGCTAAAATAAAAATAAATTATGCCTATGCTGCTTTTGGTCGGCTGAAAAATGTCCAAAGACTCTCCTTGGGTCTTACGTTTTAATTCGACCCATTTAGAAAAGGTATTATATCTCTCAAATCATTGAGGACTAATGCATCTGTCCCTTTCAGGCGTCTTTCACTGACATGCCCATTTGAGATTAATACACAATCAGAACCGATCAAATCTGCGACCTCTTTATCATGCAATGTATCCCCCACAAATAGTACTTCATGCTGTTGAAGCTCCAATTCCCTGACCCACTGCTTTCCCATTTCCTCTTTACCATATGCGTAATGATTATTTTGACCCAATACACGGACAAAATAAGTTTTTATTTGATGATTCTTCAAGATTTCATCTAACATGGATTGGGCAGATGCAGATAGCAATCCTAGTTTTTTATAATAGTCTTTAACAGGGAAACAGAAATTTTCTAAGAACCATGATTCTGTCATCTTGTTCATTCCCCTTCTTCGCAATACATTGTTCATGATATCAATGCAGAAATTTCTGTCATCCAATAAAGTCCCATTCCAGTCCCAAATGATGTGTTTGTATTTCATGGAGAGCCATAAACCTGCAGGAGTTTTAGAAAAAAAGAAATAACTTTTTTACCTATGTTTTCACATAAAAAAGAATTTTTTGAACCATTATCTAAACGGTTATTACAACAGCTTCCTGGCCAGAAAGCACATGAAATAACAAAAGTCATTACAGATAAAAATGTTAACTTTCCAAATACACCTCAAACAGCGGTACCTGCAGCAGTTTTAATTTTACTGTTTCCAGAAGAAGAGGATATTCATTTTTTCTTGACGAAACGCAGTAATGAAGTTGAGCATCATAAAGGACAGATATCACTACCTGGAGGTGTATGGGAAGAAGGTGAACAGCTTCATGAAACGGCTTTACGTGAAACAGAAGAAGAAATTGGTGTGGCTCCACAGGACGTCCAAATTCTTGGTAGTCTCACTCCTTTTTTTACACCTGTTACCGGTTTTATGATTCATCCATATATTGGCTGGTTGGATAAAAAACCTGATACCCAAATTCAAGATGTTGAAGTAGAGACTCTATTCACAGCAACTTTAAATGAGCTCGCTGCTGAAAAAACCTTTCAATCTGAAAAATGGGTAATTCGAGGTTATGATGCTACGGTACCATTTTTTAATTTTAAGGGCATAAAAGTGTGGGGTGTAACAGCGGCAATTTTATCTGAGCTCAAAATTGTTATAAAGGAATGTTATTAGCAACATGGCAAATAAACTAGGTATTGATCTTGGAGGTACGAAAATAGAGGCAATTCTATTAGATGAGTCTTTACAGGTTTTAAAGCGCAATCGTATTCCTACTAAACGAGAAGAAGGCTATGATGCAATACTTAATCGAATCGTTGATTTAGCTAAGGAAACTATAAGTAATCAAAATTTTGAAGGACCAATTGGAATTTGTACTCCAGGTGCAATTGATTATAATACTGGAATCCTAAAAAATAGTAATACAGTTTGTCTAATTGGTAAACCATTACAAACGGATCTAGAATCGATTTTGGAAGTTCCATTAATAATGGAAAATGATGCAAATTGTTTTGCCTTGGCAGAGGCTACATTCGGTGCAGGAAAAAATTATGGTGTCGTTTTTGGTGTAATTCTAGGAACGGGTTGTGGAGCAGGAATAGTTATAAATAAACAAATACATCGGGGACCAAATCATATTGCTGGTGAATGGGGTCATCATGTATTATATCAGGGCGGCCGTGATTGTTATTGCGGAAATAAAGGGTGTACTGAAGCCTATATTTCAGGAACAGCTCTTGAAAGTGAGTGGAAATCGTTATCGGGGAAATTTGACCGTGTAACTGATATAATCGATAATAATCTATATAAAGACCACCCCGAATGGAAAACGAATTTTATTCATAACTTTGGATTGGCATTAGCCAATGTATTGGATATACTTGATCCAGATGCTGTTGTAATCGGCGGAGGTTTATCCAAATTGGACTTGCTTTACAATGAAGGAAAAGAAGCTGTGTATCAATCAACATTTAGTGACATAATGGTTACTCCCATCCTCAAGAATCAATTGGGAGATTCGGCCGGCGTGTTTGGCGCAGCCATGTTAGGTGATATTTCTTGAAATTCGCCAAATGGCTATATAACCTATCAAACACTGATCAGTACATTCTGATCGGTTTCTTTATTGCAAGCTTGGGACTGTCCTATTTAACTATAATTATATTTCGGACTTGGCACTTGAAAATTCATGGAAGTAATAAATTTGCTCACGAAATGCGCGTCACCCCTTTTGGGCTGGTGGGTGTCGCACTACTCTATTCCGTCATATTATATATGTCCATTGGTGAAACTGTGACCAAATGGATCATAGGAATAACTCAATAATTATTTATTAGAAATATTATGATGAAAAGTTCTTTAGTCATTTTATTGACTAGTTTTTTATTTAGCCAAGAGTATACATATACCAAACCGAGCAAAGATGGAACAGGTAAATATTTTTTAGGAAGAGAAATTAGTACTATAATGGGACATATGGGGGCTCCTTGGTTAGATCGTTCTTCAAGGGAAAAAGAAGAACGCCCAGATCTTGTTATTGAAGCTCTAAATTTAGATAGAACTCAAATTGTTGCCGATTTTGGAGCAGGCAGTGGCTATTTTACCCACCGAATTGCTTCAAAGTGTAGTTTAGTATATGCTGTGGATATTCAGAAAGAAATGCTGGTCTTAAATAAAAAGAAAATGGAAGAGAAAAATATAAAAAATGTCATTTTTACTTTAGGCGCAGAAAAAAATACCAATCTTCCAAAAGAATCAATTGATTACTTAATTATGGTAGATGTCTATCATGAATTAGAATTTCCATATGAAATAATGCGAGATATCTATAGTGTGCTCAAAAATAATGGTAAAGTTGTATTAGTTGAATATAAGCAAGAAGACCCGAGGATTATGATTAAGCCTCTTCATAAAATGAGTGTAAAGCAAATTCGTAAAGAGATGGAGTATTCTGGTTTTGAATTGAGTCAGTCTTATAAAAAATTACCGCGTCAGCACATGTTATTTTTTAACAAAAAATAATATGATCATTTTTTCTTTTTGCGCTTCATCTTTAGAAGCTTCCAAGCGGCCTTAGGTAGTTTTTCTAATTCATTCATTTCTCCGGCTCCCTGTAGCCATTCTCCCCCATCAATGGTTACTACTTCACCATTGATATACCCTGCCTGATCACTTACGAGATACGTGGCCAAATTGGCTAATTCATCATGCTCGCCAAAACGTTTTAAAGGAATTCTATTTTTCATCTTTTTTTCGATGCCCATTCCAGGGGGCGCCAATCTTGACCACGCCCCTTTTGTGGGGAACGGTCCCGGTGCAATGGCCACAGTTCGGATACCATATTTGGCCCATTCTACGGCCAACGATCTTGTCATGGCCAATACACCTGCCTTGGCACATGCAGAAGGCACCACATATCCGGATCCCGTCCAAGCGTAGGTGGTAACAATATTCAGGATAACACCCCCATCATTCTCTCGCATGACCTTCCCCGCTGCTTGTGTACAATTGAATGTGCCATTTAATACAATATCCACTACCGTTTTAAATCCATTGGGGCTTAAGTCTTCTGTAGGGCTGATAAAATTTCCCGCAGCGTTGTTCAATAAAATATCAATTGAACCCAGTTCACTTACAGTTTGATCAACCATGGATTGTACTTGTTCTGGATCTCTCACATCACAAGTGATAGCCAATACCTTACCACCATATTGACGTAGTTCTTCTGCAGTATTACCGATCACATCTTGACGACGACTGGTGATAACTAAATTTGCACCCAATTCTGCAAACCGAGTTGCCATGGATTTACCTAATCCAGTGCCACCACCAGTGATAACAATCGTTTTATCTTTTAATAATCCCGATTCAAACATTGTGTTTTAACCCCAAATCATTGAATTAATCTAACTTCCAAAAATAAAAAAGCCCCGCAGAAATGCGAGGCTTTTTTATTTCAAACTGAGAGGATTACTATAAACTGTAGCCGAGTGAAAACTGAGTTACAGTCCCGAAATCATTTGTGCTAGCTAAAGCTATATCTACAACAAAGCCTGCAATTACAATGCCACCGCCCAATGTGAGCCGTTGCTGTGTAGCACCGGTTGAGTAATTTCCACGAATTTTAACAGTCCCCATCAAGGTAAATTCACCATTAAAGGAATAACGCTGGGCTGCATCGGAGTATTTCGTCACATTCATCCCAGCCATTAAGCCCATATTTTCATCACCAAACGCCTGACCTACGATACCAAATTGAAATGTCTCGGG
>LUMD01000301.1_pt1 | contig 21543 bp, 22 predicted proteins | sample 729651 | NCBI WGS metagenome assembly LUMD01 (sample SAMN03860272, study PRJNA289734) | marine metagenome | biome: seawater column; feature: ocean; material: water; isolation source: Red Sea water column Station 34 - depth 258m | place: Saudi Arabia: Red Sea | collected 2011-10-15 | depth 258 m | reverse complement strand
CCATAGCCTGGGTCACGCAGGTAGTCGTCGTAGCGTGGATCAACGTCGTAATAACCCTCGGGGTGCATACCGTCGTCCCGATCGAAGGGTTCAAATCCGCATTCCGCCACACTGATCCCGATATCTGAATCCGGATCGATGCCCAGCCATTGCATGCCTTCTCGATCAGCAATCATATGTGTTTTTCCGACCAATACTGTTCGCACACCCAGCGGACGCAGATGGTCACCGAGGGTCTTCTCTCCCACCCGCATGGGAAATCCATTCCAGGTCGCACCGTGAGAACGCATGTAGCGGCCGGTATAGAAACTCATGCGTGAGGGCCCGCAGATCGGTGACTGGCAGTAGGTCCGATCAAACCTCACACCACGTTCTGCAAGACGATCCAGATGAGGTGTCTTCAACGTGGGGTGACCGTAACAGGACAGGTAATCCCAGCGCAGCTGATCCGCCATGATGAAAAGAACATTTCCTGGGTTGGTCACAAGACAACTCCTTTAGTTATTCCCACCCGTACTGAGCTTAAGGCTCGGACAGTTCAAATTCTTGCCAGACCCTGTGTAAGATCGGCGATCAGGTCCTCTGGGTCCTCAAGGCCAATATGTACGCGGAGCATGAACGGCTTCTCAGTCCATGGCAAGCTAGAGGCGCCCTTGAAGTCTCGCTTCCACAATGCATGGCCAGGATCATCCGCCAGCGCAGGATATAGCACGCGGTAGACCTGAGGCTGATCTGCCAGCCAGGTGGCTACTTTTAACGTTGATTCCTGTTGCCGGCAAAGCCGAACAGAAAGCGTACGTAGCCCTCGAAGGGCGAGATAGCAATCATCCGGACTGGCTGCGTCACCGAGATTGTGCGCATGGCTGACCAGCATACGGTGAGTGGCTTCGCTAGACGACGTTACCATACCGATGACAAGATCTGAATGACCGGCAATGTACTTTGTACCAGCCTGAATCGAGATGTCGACACCGTGTTCAAGCGGCCGAAAAAATACCGGTGTGGCCCAGGTATTATCCATAACCGTCAACACACCTTGTTCCTTTGCTACTCGGGTAATGCCGGGAATGTCCTGCATCTCAAAAGTGAGCGAACCGGGTGCCTCCATAAATACCAGCCGTGTGTTCTCCTGGATCAATTCCGCGATCGAAACACCTATGTCCGGTGAATAATATTCCGTGGTGACACCATATCGGGTCAACACCTGATTGCAGAAGGTACGCGTTGGGCCATAAACGCTGTCCGAGACCAGCAGATGATCCCCAGCACTGACCAATGCACCCAGAGCCACACTGATGGCAGACAGTCCCGATGTAGTAACTATGGTGCCATACCCGCCTTCAAGTTCAGCGATTGCTTCACCCAATGCCCGCGAATTCTGGGTACCCCGTGCACCATAGGTAATATCCGTAAGGTTCTTATCGTCATCGAATCGATGAATGTAACTGTCCACATCCGCCGACAGAATGGTGGACGCGCGGTACACCGGCAAATTGACTGTGCCCTCAAAACTGCTGGGGCCACGCCCCAGGTGTACAAGCTTTGTATCTTCCTTCATGATCTTCCGACTCAATTCCTCGTTCAACTTCCACTGCGGCTGACTGACTATTCTACAAGCTCATGTCGAACTGATACGGTACCGGAACAAAACACTATGCTAACGTTAACATTCAATCCTGATGAACATCGTCGACTTTATACCACCTGACCTGACAATCCTGTCAACCACGGGACTGGTGCTGCTGAGCTTTCTGACCTCCGCACTGACTGCAGCCGTCGGCATAGGCGACTTATGCTTGAATACATCGACTGGCCTGTTCTGCGCTACTTCTTGCTGGGTTCAATCGTTGGCGTCGTTATCGCAGGAAGAGTATTTGTTGCGCTCCCGGTCGAAGTCCTACGCGCAATCCTGGGACTTTTTGTGCTCTATTCTGTGTGGACACCAAAACTGCGCCCCTCCAACATACCACTACCGGGTTTCCTCGGCGTCGGTGCGGTCACCAGCTTCGCCAGCCTATTTGTCGGCGGCACCGGCCCCCTGGTTTCGGCCTTTCTTTCGCCGGAGCATCTGGGCCGCAAAAAGCTGGTGGCCACCCATGCGATTTGCATGACGGTACAGCATGGGCTGAAAGGGGTGATATTCGGTTTTCTGGGTTTCCAGTTCCTGCCATGGCTGCCGGCACTGGCGGCCATGATACTCGGCGGCTTTCTGGGCACGCTCGCGGGTAGACACATTCTTCACCGCCTACCGGAAAAGCTGTTTACACAGCTGTTCCGTGCAGTACTGACCGTGTTGGGTCTCCGACTGCTGTTACTGGCATTTACCGGGTAATCATCGAGACTAGGAACGCACGACATGATCAACATCAGTCGAACACGCTGGTCCGGCCCGGCCAGCCGGCCCACCACTCTGGCCGGTATGCAGAAACGCATGGCGCATTTCCGCAGCGACGAGAGCGAACGGCGGGCAGATGAGACACTCGTGCTAGCGACTGATGTGTTTGTTGCCACTTATCCCAAGTGCGGAACGACACTGCTGCAGCAGATGCTCCACACCTTACGGACCCGGGGCGATATGAGTTTCGACGAGATCACGGAAGTGGTGCCCTGGTTTGAATCCGCCTGGGATATCGGCATCGACCCCGGCGCCAAACAGGTCGCATCACCTCGTGTTTTCAAGACCCACCGGCCGGCGGATAAATTACCTGATGTCGGTCGCTTTATTCACATAACACGTGACCCGCTGTCGCTGGCGGATTCCTTCTATCGATTTTTCTCCGGCTGGGCCTTTGAGAGTGGCAGTATATCGATGGATGAATTTGCACAGAAAATGATCCTTGGCGGCACGGGTTCGGGGCTCTACTGGCACCATGTGCTGACCTGGTGGCCCCGGCGGCACGACGAAAATGTGCTGTTTCTGTGTTTTGAGGACTTTCTAGACGACCCCACGACGATCATTGCCCGCGTTGCGAAACACGCCGGTATTACCCTTGATCCAGAACTTGCTGAGATGACTCTACAGCACACCAGTCTGGACTTCATGCGGGCCCACGCACATAAGTTTGATGACCACCTCTTGCGCGAGCACCTGGACCCGATTCTTGGACTGCCACCAGGTGGTGAAACACACAAGGTCGCCCCAGTTGGTGTACAACGTAGAAAGCTATCGACTTCTGTGCGCGACCTTTTTAACCAGCGCTGGCAGGAAACGATTGGCCAAACACTAAACTTACGAGACTATGACGAGTTACGCCGTGCAGCCATGTATGATTGATCACATTAAAACCGGCGTATCATCCTGACTTATGAATAGATCATCCGCAAGCCTGACCGCTCGACGCGATCGTCTCCTCGGTGAGAACACCCCGCTGTTCTATGACGACCCGGTGCATATTGTTCGCGGGGAAGATGTCTGGCTTTACGATGCCGAGGGCAAACGGTACCTCGACTGCTACAACAATGTGCCGCATGTCGGTCACTGCCACCCACGGGTGGTCGACGCGATTCATCAACAAGCGTCCACCCTCAACACACACACCCGTTATCTGCACGAGGGCATTCTCGATTACGTTGAGCGCCTGACGTCGACTTTTGATAGCAGCCTGTCGACCGCCATCATGGCATGTACCGGCAGCGAGGCCAATGACATCGCACTGCGCATGGCACATTCCACTACAGGCCGAACCGGCATCATTGCAACTGACAGTACCTACCATGGCAACACTGCGGCCGTATCCCAGCTGAGCACCAAGATGCCGCCAATCGGTGGCGTGGAAAATCATGTGCGCCATGTCCCAACACCGGACAGTTATCGGCCATTGGGAGGTCAATTCGGAGAGCCCTTTACCGCAAGATTCATCGACGAGTTGCAACAAGCGATCACTGCCTTGAACAAAAGCAAGCATGGTTTTTCTGCTTTGATCATCTGCCCATACTTCGCCAACGAAGGGTTTCCGGACCTACCGGATACATTCATGAAAGAGACAGCCGATGTCGTACATAGCGCCGGAGGGATTATTATTGCTGATGAGGTCCAACCTGGATTCGGTCGTCTGGGGACCCACATGTGGGGACATGAACGGGTCGGTATCATTCCCGATGTAGTGACACTCGGCAAACCAATGGCCAATGGTCATCCGGTAGGCGCTGTCGTCACAACATCCGACATCATGAAATCTTTTCGTAGTGGGTACCGCTATTTCAATACTTTCGGTGGTAATCCGGTCTCTTGTGCAGCAGCAATGGCCGTGCTGGATATACTCGAAGAGGATCAACTGCTGGACAATGCGGCCGCTGTCGGTCGGTACGCAAAAACCGAACTGATCCGACTCGCCGATCGGCACGACCTGATTGGTGATATCCGTGGACAGGGTCTTTTCTTCGGTGCAGAACTGGTCACAGACCGCACCGCCAAAACACCCGCGCCCCAGGAGGCAGATCAACTGGTCAACCTGCTACGGCAGGAAGGCATTCTTACCGGTACGCTGGGCGTCCATCGGTGTACGCTCAAAATACGACCTCCGATGACATTCACCCGAGCACACACCGACCTGCTCATTCATACCCTTGATGAACTGTTATCCCGTCTGTGACTACAGTCTCAACGCACCAGAGCAACGATCGGCGCTTTAGCCTGGCTGATATTGAGGATCTCGCCACCGCTGCACTCAAACTGTGGGGCGTCAGGAACTCACCGCCCCAACTGCTTAAACACCGCGAAAACACCGTTTACCGTGTACAAGATCGCTCCGGTAATCCCGCTGTGCTGCGCGTTCACCGGCCAGGCTATCACGATGAAAAGGCAACTGCAATGGATGACACAGCTGAATACAGAGGGCATGGATCTGCCGCGGCCGATTCCTGCCGAGAACGGCCGACTGCTTGTCTCCGTCGGCAACGGTCACAACACCGACAAACGCTATGTCGATGTACTGAGCTGGGTAAACGGAGATAAAATGGGACTGACCGGCACACCACTGACCCTACCGACAGATCAGATCGGCTCTTTGTTTTTCAACTTGGGCTACGCCGCCGCACAGCTGCACAATCTGTCCGACCGCTGGGCGTTGCCCCCCGAATTTCGTCGCCACGCCTGGGACCAGGATGGCCTGATTGGTGAGGCACCGTTCTGGGGTCGATTCTGGGACCTGCCAGATCTGGACCGGACCGACCGTGAACTACTTGTTCAAGGCCGGGAAGCCGCGTCGCAGTGGTTGACGGCTTACGCTGAGCAGCTGGACTACGGCCTGATCCACGCTGACCTCGTCAAAGAAAATGTACTGATCGACAACGGGACAGTGCGCCTGATTGATTTTGATGATGCCGGGTTTGGCTGGCGCATTTTCGAACTCGCCACCGTGCTGCTCAAAACCCGCGATGAACCGGAATACCCACGAATTAAACAGTCCCTGTTTGAGGGATACCGAAACTGCCGGACACTCAGTGCTGCAGACGAGCAGAGCCTGCCACTATTTATGATGCTGCGCAGCTTCACTTATCTGGGCTGGTGGAATGAAAGACGCTACGAGCCCGGCATGTCGGCCTATATCGAGCCCGTGGTTGCTGAAGCGAGAGCAGCCACCCGCGAGTTCTTAAAGACCGCCGGCTAACAGTTCTCAATGATTGACCCGGTTCAGTCGACTGAATTCCAGTAATCGAATAGTTTGTTATGGTTCACGATCGGAAAATCAGACAGCGAACAGCGGAACTGAAGATACTCATCAACGCTACTGGCCTTTGCCCATGCACGATACTCGTCGGCAGCAATCAATGACTCCGCATAGCAGGCAAATTCATGATACTGATCGTTGTGGTTGCAATCCAATTCATCCAGCGTAGCCGTATCCAGCTCTCGCACGTCGACCACAGTCTCGACTTCCGGTGCATAGCGAAAAATCTTGGTGATGTGCGGAAACGCTGTGACGAAGCCCACGCCTTCATAGCCTCTCTCACGAAAACAGACCTTAAATTCCGATACCGAAAGCCCAGAACTGGCCCAGTCGTACAACGCCGGTTCGTCTCGATCGATGATAGACAACAGATAGAGCTTAAATACTGACCGCCCGTCCGGCATATTCAGCATTGTCTGGCCCGCGCTAATGCCGTGATAGGGCTGGCAGGACAGAACCTGTGTCATAACTGTGCCCGCTGGAGAATTGTTACCTTGCCGGTAGTGCCATCAAGCGCCAGGGTATCTCCTGTTTTAATCCGGGCTGTCGCGTTACCCAGCGCCACCACGCAGGGGATGCCATATTCCCGACCTACAATGGCCGCATGCGACAGCGTACCGCCTTGGTCGTCGCCGATTTGAATTTGATGAATGTCATCGGCGCCCTGCAGTACTCGTGCGGGCCCCGTGGCCGACCCGCGACTCGCCGGCATACCCTTCAGTACTGTGGCACTGCCTTCTGTCTTGAGCGTTTCCAGAAACGCCGGTGTGAACCCGTCGAGCTCCGTCAGAATAGGGTCACTCAGCGATTCAGGCGGTACCCCCAGAAATTTCGGAATTTGATGACGACGTTCCCGCCAGGACCAGTAGTAGTCTTTTCTTTCGCCCACCTGTGCCGACAGTTCATTCCATCTTGTTTCACCGCGCGCCAAAGCCAGTAACTCGGGATAAAAACAGAACACGGTGTCTTCTGGATCCGCCAGGTCCAGAGCCTGGCCCAGGCCCAGCGCGGCTTTGCGCATCGGGATAGCCGTACGGTAATCAATGTAAAAATTGTGATCTTCGTTCCACCACAGAAAATTTGCCTTACGGCAGCTGTCGAGCGTCTGATCGAATTCACGCTGCTCGGCACGGCTCAGCCGTGAACGAGTTGCCTCCAGTGCATTTTCACGGTCGTCCTCAGCCGCTTTGCGCTTGGCATTGAAATCAGGTCGTTCACCAGATACAAGATAGGTACCAATAGACTTCAGAACGGGTGCAGGGTCTTCGATCCAACTGGGTGAAAGCGGATCCGCTACTGTCTCGGTGCGCCAGCCCCATTCATCCAAAAATTGATCAAAAGAATCGGTCCAATCTGCAGCTTCACCACCGGCCGTGCGCATTCTCGTCAGAAGGTCTGAGTACGTTTTGGTGCTGGTGAACCACTGAGTCAGATCTTTCTCTCTTACCAGGTCTACCATCTGCCACAGTGCCCGGTCCCCCTGGCTGATCCGGCTGTCGTACCCCTGCAGGAACGTGGCGACGTCGGCGTGGGGTATCGACAGTTCTGTGCACAAATCATAAAACCCGGCGTGATTGATAAGTAGCAGGTACATGAGCTCGAAGTGCCGCTCCCAACTCCAGCGCACATGCTCGCGCGTATACACCAGGTAATCCCCCATCTCTTCCGGACTCCGCCCGGATGTCTCATAGGTTTCGATCAACCGGTTGGCAGCCATCAGCGCATCGATCTCCTGAGACCATATATCGTCAAAGTCATCAACAAACCGTGGCAGCCGCTGCACCAGCCGCTGATCACGTGCCTCGAGAATTGCTGCGGAGTCCAACGCGAGTTCAGACCCGAACAAGTGCGTACCCGCTACACGCATGTCATAGCCATTGGTCGGTGGCAGCGGTGAGTGATGCGAGGCGTATTGCATGGCCCAGGTCAGCGCCAGTTCACAGAACATCAACCCATAGGGCGTACAACCGTTGGGCCACCGGTACTCCAGGACCCAAAACCCCTCGAGGTCTGGTTCAGTGAGTTTCTTAAACGGTGCGTAATAGACCGTTTGTGCCACGTGCCCGGGTACCATGCCCGGATAACCTGGATCTCTTGCCAGTTCTTCGGCGCTGATGGTCTCAATCATCGACAGTTTTCTCGGCTAACCCGAGTGAGCGGGCCAGGTATCTATAAAATTCCACCAAAGTACCTTCGAACGGGCTGAGGGGTCCTCGCTGGGCCTTGCTAGACATCATCACCTTAGCCAACTCGGTTGTCGCCTTTGCATCTTCCTCGTTCACTTTAAGGATGAGTTCTCGTCGTTCCTCAGCAATATTGGGATGTTCACGAGCGACCTCGCCTGAGACTAGATAACCGCCCAATACTCGCGTATTGCTTATCCCCGCAGGACTGAAACTCAACCAGTTGTTGGTGTTGGGACGCATAGCCATTGTAAATGCCGGAAAAATGTACACCATGTAGCCGGTATACAGATCTTCGTCAGAAAACGTATCCAATTTACCCATCGGGTTGAAAGGATGGTCTTCACCTCCAATGTAGGCATCATCCATCCGACATCGTTCATGCGTAAAAGAACCGTCATCAGGGCCTGCAGGCAAATATGTGTTTTTCGCGGGTAACTGCCCTCCAACTGTGTCTTTATGTAACCCCACATGGTGGTAGTATTCCATGGAGTTTTCTGCCGACAACTTCCAATTGCCCGCCCACTCGGTCTGATAGTGCATGATTTCTGTTTGCTCGTTGAGTCGATAATTCACGAGGTACTTATCTGCTGTCTGCATTTTATCGAGGAGTGGCGGCGCATCATCATCCAAATTAATAAACAAAAATCCACACCAGGTTTCGAGCCGGTAGCTTGGCAGGCTACAAAGGGACTTATCGAACACGGATGAACCTTTCATAAAAGGTGCGGCGTATAAACTTCCGTCGGTCTCGTATGTCCAGGCGTGGTAGGGACAAACAAAACGCTTCGTGTTTCCACTCCCTTGAACGACGGGCATAAAGCGGTGACGGCAAATGTTCGACAGTGCACGTATCACCCCATCCTGCCCATGTACAACTAATAAAGATTCATCAAGAATATCTATACAGTAATAGTCTCCCCGGGTCGGGATGTATTCCGCGCGGCCGACACAGAGCCATTCCTTTCTAAAAATGGCATCCAGTTCGAGCGCATACAAAGCAAGATCAGTGTAAGCCTCGGGAGGCAGCGAGTAGCACGATAGAGGGTCAAGAGACAAGTACTCTGACAGCGTACTCATCAACTCGTTGGGTGGTGAGTTCATAGAATCAGACAATTTTTTTGTTCGTGTCCAAACTCAGTATAAACAATAAACGGTGCTGTCGGTTACGAGTCAGCCACATACCGGTTCGTGCTCAGTCTGTTCTGGACAACACCCAATTAATGGTACTCCAAGTGCCTCCGGATAACATCGAATACGAATCAGGTGAGGTTCAGCGCCCTTCGAACATCATCAAATCCCGCTTTTGGATCCGTAATGTCCAACCGAATGGCTTCAATCCCGCAATCAATTGCACCATCTATATTCTTCTGCTGATCGTCAACAAAAACGACAGATGCAAATGATGCGTCGAGCGATTCCACTGCCAGCTGGTAGGCTTGGGGCTCAGGCTTGAGAATGCCTGTGTGTGTCGCATCGACAATGGCATCAAAACTGCCCAGTATCTCGAAGGCATCATACACTTCCGGCCCGTGAAAAAGTTCTAACTCATTAGTCAGCAGACCAACTCTGCGCCCTTGGGCACGTACTTGCCGAATCAGAGTTTCAGCTTCGGGACGAACGGACGGCTTGAAGTTTCTCAGGTCAGTCACAAGTCTCCTGATTGTTATTTCCTCTTTCAATAATTGTCCGAGTTCACCACATCGGATATACCAGTAGTCACGCTCTGAAATCTGTCCGCTTAGGTACTGCTGCCAGAACTCATCGCGCGACTGGTCAAAAGGACCTGTCCAATCAATCGACCCATCCGGTAGTCGATAAAGCTGTTCGATATCGCGGCACCGCTCGAAAAGTGAATAGGTGATAACGCCGCCAAAATCGATAATCAGGTCACGGCACTCTAAAGATAGTGCGTCGGTCTGGCTCATTCCGACTGCGACACGCTATTCTCAGGCCGAGGGCGGCGTCTTTGTCCGGCGCTGTCGATAATTGCGGATTTCCGTCCAGACATGTGCCGTAACCGCCAGCACAATAATGATCGCAATGGTGGCCGAGACCGGTCGATTAACGAAGTCCAGCGGCGTTTCAACCCGGGCCATACTGGTACGCAGCTTGGCCTCGATAATCTCCCCCAGCACCATACCCAAGATTAGTAGAGAGCAGCAGAAACCCAAGAATTAGTAAGTTCACTACAAACAGGCAAATATAGAGCGTCGTCAAAAATTCCGGGTTGTTCTCAAAGAGTTTGGGGCCAGGAATGATGCCGTGCACGTAGAAAACCGACAACATCATGGCCGTCAGGGCCTCGCCGGGAATACCTAAAGCAAGTAACGGAATCATCGCTGCGGCCGGTACGGCATTGTTGGCGGACTCTGCCGCGACCAATCCTTCCGAAGACCCTTTACCAAATTTCTCCGGTGTCTTGCTGAGTTTTTGCGCCAGACCATAGGAAAAAAACTGAGCCAGAAACTCGCCCACCCCAGGAATAATACCCATGATAATCCCAAACCCGGACGAACAGACGGCGACCCGCTTAAGCCTTCGAAACACCTCCAACAATCCGGCGAAAGGGTTGCCTATGACTTTAGGGATTTTTCGGGGCGTATCTGAGGATTGCAAAAGAATAAACGCCTGTGAAATCGCAAACAGGCCGAGAACGGCTGGAATGAGTGCCAGACCACCACGTAACCAGGGCAGGCCGAAAACGAAGCGATCACTGAAACGAACCGGTTCCATACCGACTACGGTAATGAACACGCCCATACCCACCAACGCAGCTGCCGCCAAGGTCTGCCCACGGTGGGTCAATATCACCAGTATCAGTCGTGCCAGTACACTAATGATCCCACCGATAAAACTAGCGCTGTAGGCAAGTGACAGTGCCCGGCGCGGTTCTCCGCGCCTGGCAATCGGGTGGCCGTCATAGGTCGTCAGCGCATTGACCGGCGTGCCCGGCGTGTTGATCAGAATTGCCGGAATAGCACCGCCATAAAGCGCCGCGCCGTAAATACCCAACAACACCGTGAGTCCAACCAGAGGTTCAAGCTTGTACGTTGCCGGCAGCAGTATAGCGATAGCAACTGCAGGACCGACGCCCGGAATCGCACCGATAATGACCCCGCCTATCGCACCGATCAAAAGCGCAATCGCGACATCCCATCGCGCGATCAGCATTAACGACTCGAGCAGTAACTCGATCATGGGAAAGCTCAGAAGTTACGGATCATGAAATTGCGAATCTCCGGCGGCAGGTAACTGTAAACATAACCATCCGGCAAACGGACCTGAAGCCCGGTCCTGAACAGCAGCACAATCACCAACCCGATCAGTACCGCCGTCATCATCCATCGTACACCACGAAACCCCACCCGCAGACTGAGCGCTGGCATAAATAGCAGCGTCGCCACCAGGTAGCCTACCCACCGGATAATGTAGACATAAACCAGGAACCACACGGCAAACTCGCAGCAGCGATGAAAACCGGCGATGATGATACGTGGTGATTCCAATGCTATGCCAGAACGCATCTGACGGAAGGACACAACAGACAAGACGAGCGCCGGTACACCCATCACCAGCAGGCCAACTGCGGGGAAAAATCCGGGCTGCATGACCAGGTCAGCGCGCTTGAGCCAACGGGTCTGGCTGCCCAACTGACTCACCAGAACCAGCGTCACCAAAACAATGAACGCAGCACAGAAAAAGTTGATTGCTGCTCTGGATCGGACGTTGTCGGGTTGATCCATGAAGCTCACATCCTGAAAAAAAGTCGGGCGGCTATGCCGCCCGACTCAGAACCTCTAAATGGGTTTAGTGACCAATTACAGGTCTCCCATCTTCTTGAACATCCACTCGGTGGACTTCCAGTCACGGGCAATACGTGCTTTGGCCTCGGCTGGACCTTCCCAGAAGAAAATGCCACCTGTGTCCTTGGCAACTTTTGCGACCGCATCACTGGCAACCACCCGCTTAGCGACGGCTGCAAGCTTGTCCTTGACGATTTGTGGTGTGCCCTTCTTAACGAACAGGCCATTCCAAAGCGTCGGCACATCAATGCCAGGCACCTGTTCGCTCAGTGTCGCAACATTGGGCGTCACTGAAGTCCGGTCAGGGCCAGTGATAGTCGCGAGAATATTGAGATCATCCAGACACGGCAATACCAGCGCTGCTGTGGTGTTAATCACATCGGCATCGCCACTGGCCAACGTATTACAATCGTTCATGTCGAATGCTGCTTCACTGCCAAACTCAAACCCAAGCTCCATCGCAGCCACAAATGTTGCACGGGTCGGAATCAGGCCATAGCCAAAATGGCCCAGGGCGACCTTATTGGACTGTGCATACTCGGCCAGTTCAGCCATGTTGCTGTAGGGGGCATCTCCACTGGCCGCCAGCAAAAACGGATAGATAATAAAGATACCCACCGGCTCAAACAGGTCTGGATCCTCGAATCCGGGTACACCGACAAGTGGGCCAATGATCGGCACACCGATAACAAATGATCCAATGGTGTAACCATCAGCCGGTGCATTCGCCACCTCAGCAGCACCTGGAAATGGACCACCGCCACCGCCTGGCTTGTTCACCACAGCCGCGGCAACACCGTATTCTTTCTGAAATTCTTCTGCGATCATGCGGGTAGTAATGTCTTCAAGATCACCTGGTGGCCAAGGCACAATAAAGGTCACTGGTTTTTCGGGATACTCAGCCTGGGCGGCCGAACCAAACACCAGAAACGAGGCCAGGATACTCAGCACGGCCAACTTCAAGGTCATTTTCATGTTTTATCCTCCACAGTTAGTATTATCACAACGCTCCTCACCCTTGGTGTGCAGTTTCCGCAAGAATTAAAGCGTCTCGAGGGAGCGGCACTATCATCAGCAAGTTACATCTGCGACTTTAGTCAAGAGACCTGTCTAATTCAAGGTTTCGGAGCTGGTTCAAGCTCCGGCAAACCCGACTGCCAGCGCCTGTGTCAGCGAATCAATCTCCGATTCAGTAATCACCAAAGGCGGTGACATGATGATGATGTTTCCAGTAACACGGATCATCGCGCCGGCAGCGAAAACTCGATCGGCCAGGGCTTCGCCGAGTTGCGGGTCCAATGGAGTTTTCGATTCACGATCAGCCACCAGTTCGATACCCACCATCAGGCCCTTTCCCCGTACATCACCGATCATTTCGTGTTCTGACTGCAGCACTTTGAGTGAATCCATCAACTGCTCACCACGTGCCGATGCATTGCCGGGTAGATCCTGGCTGAACGTGACATCCAGTGTTGCGAGAGCCGCGGCACAGCCGACCGGATGGCCGGAGTAGGTATAGCCATGACCAATGGCACCCTCGGGACCGCTTTCCATAAACGCGCTCTCGATCCGTTCATTAAGCATCAATGCCCCGAATGGAAAGTAGCCGGAGGTGATCGCTTTCGCAAAACACATCATGTCCGGTTTGACGCCCCAGGCCCGAGCACCAAACCAGGAACCCGTCCGTCCGAAACCCGTGACGACTTCATCAGCGATCAAAAGAATATCGTACTTGTCGCACAACGTGCGCAGTGCCGGCCACAGACTTGGCGGGGGCACCTGGATACCACCCGCACCGAGCACCGGTTCTGCGATAAAAGCTGCAATACTGTCTGCACCTTGATAGTTGATCTCCTGTTCAATCTGCCTGAGACAGACGTCGGTCAGCTCATCAATGTCATCAATTCCGAATGGATTGTTGTAAAGCGACGGGAAAGGTAATTGGATACAACCCGGCAACAGTGGCTCATAACTCTTGCGGAAACGGTCATTGCCGTTGACTGAGGCACCACCGAAATGCGTTCCGTGATAGCCCTTTTTGAAGGAGAAAAATTTCACCTTACCCGGCTGTCCTGCCAGCTTCCAGAACTGGCGCGTTAACCGCAGTGCGGTTTCGACGCTGTCGCTGCCTCCCGAGGTAAAAAACGCGCGGCGCATGCCTTCTGGCTCAAGCACACCGACCAACCGGTCTGCCAACTCGATCAACCGAGTGCTGGTCGTTCCCTTAAACGCCGAATAAAAAGGCAACACGTCCAGTTGCTGGGCGATGGCCTGTTTGATCGGTGTACACGAATAACCCAGGTTCACATTCCAGATGCCGCCGACCGCATCGATTACTCGGTGGCCTTCGTCATCTTCGATGTAGACCCCTTCAGCCCCAGTGATTATTCGCGGCGGGTTCGCCTGATGAACCCCCGGGTGGGCCATCGGGTGCCACACACTGCGGGCATTGCGGGCCCTGATATGATCAAGATCCGGTTCGACACCGCTCGGAATGAGGGTTTCAGATAGGGTCACAGGTTCGGCAGCCATGGTCCGGTTCTCCTTTGGATCGGTGGAACAGTTCCTGGGCAGGCATCAACACAGATTTACTGCCACCCAGGCAAGTGACCATAGGTTAACCAATACTGACTGGCCCTGCACGTCGGTCTTCAAAATCTCTGACCACTCCGCCGCCTGCGAGGCACGCATTATCAACAAACATCGCGGCCAAGTGGAATGCCAACGGGTGCCAAGGTAGAGTGCACGTGAAGCATGCGCATAACCGCTCGAACAATCAGCTTTCCAATCGAGGCTATTCAGGATGTCAGAGCAACGACTAGCAGGTCGCAAAGTCCTCATCACCGGTGTGGGCCGAGCAATTGGACCGGCGATTGTTCGACGGTTTGCGCAGGCGGGCGCCCGTGTTGTTGCAGCCAACCGGACACTCAGTCAAGCCCAAACGGTCGTGGAGGACGTCACGCAGCAAGGCCTGTCGGCCTGGGCACTGCCGCTCGACCTTGAAACGCCAACCGGCGCTGCCGAGGCAGTCACTGCTGCTGTAGATCAACTCGGGGGGCTCGATATTGTGGTGCACAATGCCGGCGCTTGTCCCTGGTCCCGTCTGGAAACACTTTCCGAAGAAGACCTGGAACTGACTTTGTCAATCAATCTCAAGGCCTGTTTTCGATTGCTTAAGGCGGCCCTGCCGTGGCTCCGCAAGTCTGAACACGGTCGTTTTCTCGCTACCTCCTCAGTAACCGGGCCTAAAGTGGCCATGCCTGGCGCCGTTCACTACGGTGCAGCCAAAGCCGGCGTCAATGCGTTCGTACGTGGCGCAGCACTGGAACTGGCTGCTGACAGCATTACGGTCAATGCGGTGGAACCGGGTTATATCCAAAAGCCCGATGGGTTTCTGGCTGATCCTGAACAACGAAGCCGGATCGAGCAATATATACCGCTGGGCCGGCTGGGAGATCCCGATGACATTGCGTGGGCGATGGTTTATCTCGCCAGTGACGAAGCCCGCTACGTTACAGGGCAAACCATTGTCGTCGACGGCGGTGCTCTGTTGCCGGAAAGCCCTGACCTGATTAGCGATGTACCTGTGGCTGACTAAACGGCTCAAGTACCGCTTGTTGCTGGGACTGTTGGTTGTTGCTCTGACCAGCGTCAACGTCCTCGCCACATCGAGCTATGAATCGGAAAAAGTCCGGTTTCGTGTGGTTCCGTTAGTTTCCGGCCTCGTTCATCCATGGTCGCTGGTATTTCTGCCCGATGGCGACCTGCTGATCACTGAGCGACCAGGCAGATTGCGCGTTGTGCGTCATGGGCGTCTTCTCGAGGAGCCAATAGCAGGTGTACCGGTCGTGGCATCAACTGGTCAAGGTGGGTTACTTGACGTGGTTCTTCATCCTAATTTCGCAACGAATAGGCTGCTGTGTCTGGCCTATAGCCGTCGTGACTCTGATGGCAGCGGTACTGCAATAAACTGCAGCGAACTCGTGGGTGACCGACTCGTCAATTCTCGGGTGATTTTCGCGGCAGAACCCAGTTTGAGAGGCGGCAAACACTTTGGCTGTCGCCTGGTGTTTGACGTAAATGGAAACCTATACGCAACCCTGGGTGACCGCGGCATCCGAGCGCTGGCTCAGGCGTTATCCAGCCATCCCGGTTCGGTCATCCGTATCGACCTGAGCGGTGACGCGTTGGCTGACAATCCTTTCGTGCACCAAGAAGATGCACAGCCCGAAATCTTCACCTACGGCAACCGCAATCCGCAAGGGCTTGCCTGGCAGCCCCAAACTGGTGCTCTATGGATGCATGAACATGGACCCAGAGGCGGTGATGAACTGAACCAGGTCATCGCAGGTACCAACTACGGCTGGCCGGTGATCAGTTACGGCAAAGAATATTGGTCACGGAAAGCGGTTGGCGAAGGTACTCATAAAATCGGCATGGCACAGCCAGTGCATTACTGGGTACCGTCGATTGCACCGTCGGGTATGGCGTTTTACAGCGGCAGCCGCTTTCCCCAATGGCAGGGAAATCTGTTTATCGGTTCGCTCAAGTTCGGTGAACTGGTGCGACTCGAAATTAATGCCAGTCAAGTTATCCACGAAGAGCGTCTATTGAATGGCGATTTCGGCAGAATTCGCGATGTACGTTTGGGACCGGATGAGCTGATTTATCTGCTGACCGATGCTCCCAATGGTCAACTGTTACGCCTGGAACCTATCGAGTAAACCCGACCGAATCTAATGTGATACGATATTTTCCTAGTCGTCAGTCGTTTTGTATCCCGTTTTCCGCCACTTGAACCGTGAGAAACCTGTCTTGAACATCAAAACAGCTGAACTGGCGCTTGCCAAAGCCTGTAGCGAACACATGCACCGTGACGATCGTTGCTCACAGATGCTCGGCATGACTGTCGATGAAAGTCGCCCCGGTTATGCACGCCTTAGCATGCAGGTTCGCGAGAAAATGCTCAATGGCCACGGAAACTGTCACGGCGGCATGATTTTTACGTTGGCGGACAGTGCGTTTGCACACGCCTGCAATACGAGAAACCATGTCAGTGTGGCCGTCAGTTGTCAGATCGAATTTCTTGTCGCCGTCAGAGCAGGTGAAATACTTATCGCCGAAGCAGTCGAGCAATACCTTCAAGGCAAGAACGGCGTCTACGACGTGCGCGTCACTTGTAACGATGGTGGTCTAGTCGCTCTTTTTCGTGGTAAATCTCGGGCCATTGGAGGTGTTTTGGTTGCTGAAACCACCGCTGACACAATGACATGACAGTTAAACAACCCCAACCGACTGACCTCGACCCAATCGAAACCGCGAGCGTTGACGAATTACAGGCGTTGCAGCTTTCGAGATTGAAATGGTCACTAAACCATGCCTATCGCCATTCTGCGTTATACGCTGAAAAATTTGACGCTGCCGGTATACACCCGAACGATCTGACTGAGCTCGAAGACCTGAGTCAATTTCCGTTTACCGACAAGGCCGATCTCCGCAAGTTCTATCCGTTTGAAGCATTTGCAACTCCCATGACAGACGTGGTGCGTGTTCATGCCTCGAGCGGAACCACCGGAAAACCGACAGTTGTCGGCTACACCCAAAACGATATCGACGTCTGGTCAACGGTCATGGCACGGTCGATCCGCGCAGCCGGCGGCCGGGCTGATGACCTGATTCATGTCAGTTATGGCTATGGGCTCTTTACCGGCGGTCTCGGGGCACACTACGGTGCCGAGAAACTGGGCGCTGCCGTGATTCCGATGTCGGGCGGTCAGACAGAAAAGCAGGTCCAGCTGATCAATGATTTTCGGCCATCGATCATTATGGTGACACCGACCTACTGCCTGAACATTGCGGATGCGTTTGAACTCGCCGGCCTCGATCCCCGAAAAACCTCACTGCAGGTCGGCATCTTCGGTGCTGAACCCTGGACCGAGTCGATGCGTGACAACATCGAATCACGAATGGGGCTCGAAGCAGTCGACATCTATGGACTGTCTGAAGTCATTGGTCCCGGCGTTGCCCAGGAATGTATTGAAACCAAGGATGGCCTGACGATCTGGGAAGATCATTTCTACCCGGAAGTCATCGACCCCGAAACCGGTGAACGACTGAAAGAGGGAGAGCGGGGCGAACTGGTGCTGACCTCTCTGACCAAGGAAGCCTCGCCCGTGATTCGTTATCGGACCCGTGATCTGACCTGCCTGATGCCCGGTTCCGCCCGAACCATGCGGCGCATGGCCAAGGTTACCGGCCGCAGTGACGACATGATGATCGTTCGCGGGGTCAATGTATTTCCCTCACAGATCGAGGAACAGGTTCTGGCCATAGAAGCCCTGAGTCCTCACTATCAGATCGAACTGTCCAGGGCCGGTAGTCTTGACAAGCTCACCATCAACGTTGAATTGGATCCCATAAATGCCGCGTCCAACAACCCTAACGATGTCGCTTCATCTCTGACTCACCGGGTTAAGACCTTCATCGGGGTATCTGCCGACGTGGTGCTGCACGATGAGGGCGGTATACCCCGATCGCAAGGTAAGGCGCAAAGGGTGATCGACAATCGCTGACCGCTCCACACCTGTTCGATTCGAGACGACAGTACGCCAGCTGCTGTCAACTTTCAGGGCAAGGCGACCAATTCGGGCAAAATCACTGCTGATCACGATCTTCGGTGACACGCTCGAACCCAGAGGCGGGGAGATCTGGCTGAGCCACCTGATCGCACTGGCCCGACCGCTGGGTGTAAATGAACGACTGGTCCGAACGTCAGTTTACCGCCTGGCACAGGAAAAATGGCTCGAACGAACAGCTTCGGGACGGCGCAGTTATTACGGACTGACCGACGCCGGCCGTCGCCAAACTGTAGATGCCGAACACCGTATTTACGCTGCGGGCAGCAGCCGCTGGGATGGTCAGTGGCGTCTGGTGATCATTCCTCAAAAAACGATCAGCCGAGCAGCGCGTACCGGCCTCAAAAAAGAGCTCAAGTGGCAGGGATTTGGAACGCTTACCGCAGATACGCTGATCCATCCCACAGCAGACCTTCCACCGGTGTGCCGGGCATTGGCAGAACGGGGCCTTGCGGACAAAGCCAAAGTGTTCTGCGGACACACGGTCAACGACCACGAGCCGCCGCAATCGCTGTTGGATCGGTGCTTCGATCTGGAACACATCGCCGGTGAATATGATCTTTTCAACCGGCGGTTCGAGAAACTCTGGCGGTCGACCCGCCGCAAGAAATTATTTGATCCCGAATCAGCCTTTACAGCCCGTACCCTGCTGATTCATGACTATCGCCGGATTCTGCTGCACGATCCGGACCTGCCTGAAGACCTTCTACCGGGCCACTGGCCCGGTACCCGGGCCAGAAAGCGCTGTGCTGCGATCTACCGTGCACTGCAGGAAGCGGCTGACCGCTGGACGCTGTCAGTATGTGGCGATGAGCTAAATCTCCTGAAGTCACCCGATAAAGACTACCGCCAGCGATTCAGCGACAGCTAAAGGTCATCATAATCAATCACAACGCGATCAGTCAGTGGCACCGATTGACAGGTCAGCACATAACCAGATGAAAGGTCCGACTCTTCAAGCGCAAAGTTCAGCTGCATATTAACGCGCCCCTCGACGAGTTTCGCCCGGCAGGTCGCACATACCCCACCTTCACAGGCGTAGGGGACCTCCGGCCGGACACGTCTTACTGCTTCCAGCAGCGTATCCCCGTCACGACTCATTTCAAAAGTCGTGGATTTGGAATCGAGTGACACCACAACTGAACAACGACTCCCCTGAGCCTGAATCGGCATGCGCTCAGGCTGGTTGTCGATGTGCTGATCCGGGGGCGTAAAAAGCTCGTAATGAATGCGCGACGATGGAACATTTTTCTCGAGCAGCGCTTCCCTTACCGCATCGATCATACCTTTGGGGCCGCATAGGAAAAATTCATCATGCTGATCCGCCGGCACCAGGCTCTCGAGCAGAGCGTCTGCCTTGACCCGGTCGATGCGGCCATCAAGCAGCGGCAAATTCCGACTCTCCTGCGACAACGTATGAACCACCGACAGCCGGTTCATGTAGGTGTTTTTAAGCCGTTCCAGTGCCTCCCTGAATATGATGCTCCCGGTTTCTCGATTTCCGTACACCAGCGTGAACCTGCTTCGGGGTTCGCGCTCAAGTGTAGTCTTGATGATGGACATCAAGGGCGTGATACCGCTGCCCGCTGCAAAGGCGGCATAACGTTTACGATGACTGGGGTCCAGCGGCACATTGAAATGGCCGATCGGTGATCCCACCTCAATCTTCTCTCCGGCAGCAAGCCGGTTATGCACAAACCCAGAAAAAACACCCCGCGGAATTGCCTTCACCGCGATACGTAGTTCACCCTCGTCTACGCTGCTGCAGATCGAATACGACCGGCGAATCTCGGCACCGCTAAACGTCCGGCGTAGCGTCAGGTGCTGCCCCTGAACAAACCGGTAGTGGCTACGCAGCTGATCCGGCACTTCGAACGCAACAGACACCGTGTCGCTTGTTTCCGACCGTACTTCAGCCACCGATAGAGCGTGAAAGCGCACGCTGGCTAATGCGGTTTAAAGTAGTCAAACGGCTCGAGGCAGTGGTCACAGCGCCACAAAGCCTTGCACGCTGTTGCACCGAAACCGGACAACACACTTGTTTGGTCGGAACCACATCGAGGACAACTGATACCAGTCTGCGTCGGACCTTCCTCACAACCACGACACGCCGGCGGCGTAATCCCCGTTGCAAGCAGATGCCTGCGTCCTTGATCGGTGATCCAGTCTGTTGTCCAGGGCGGATACAACACCTGCTCAACAGCGACGTGGTCAATACCAGCCCGCCCGAGCGCCTCATGGATATCCTGTTCGATCACCTGCATTGCCGGGCAGCCTGAATAGGTCGGCGTAATCATCACCTGCACTTGGATGGTGCCGCTTTCGTCAGATACTTCAACAGCCCGAACGATCCCCAGATCGCGAATACTGACCGTCGGAATCTCGGGATCACAAACGCTATCCAGCACCTCAAGTACCCGCAGCCGGGTGTTTTCAACAACTGCACTCACCACGTGGCCCCTGGGTATGCCCTCTGCAGAAACTGCATCTCGGCAAGCAGATAGCCCAGATGCTCGCTGTGCAGGCCAGTCCGCCCGCCGCTCATTGGATTGGTGATCTCGGGCATGCACAACGTGGCTTCAGACAAAACAGCCCACACCTGACGCTCCCATTGCACCTGGAGATCATTCATTGCCGGGACAAAACCCTGTGCTTCTAACGTACGGTAAACCTCATCCACCTCGAAAAGTTCCGGCACACACGGTGTGCAGATATCCAGGGCGTTAACCATGCGCCTGTGACTCTCTTGCGTACCGTCGCCTAAGCGCACCACCCAACCGCTGCTGTGTCGCAGGTGGTAGCGCACTTCTTTGAGTGACTTGGCTGCGATCCCGGATATTTCCCGATCACTGCCTTCGCTCAAACCTTCCAACAACAGAAGATGATAGGCGTCAAAAAAGTACTGGCGTAACATCGTCCTGCCAAAGTCGCCGTTTGGCAGTTCCACCAGGTGCAGGTTTCGCCAGTCTCGAACATCACGGTGGTAGGCCAGGTCGTCCTCAGTACGCCCGGCACCCTCTGTCTGTGCCGCGGCGATCAACCACAGCCGTGCCTGTCCAATCAGGTCCAGTGCGATATTCGACAGTGCCATGTCCTCTTCCAGGGTCGGCGCATCTCCTGACCATTCAGACAAACGGTGGCCCATGATCAGAGCATTGTCTCCCAGACGTGTTAGCAACTCGAACCGGCACTGGTTGATGTCTAATTTTTTAGTCACAGATTTTCCACACCATCGGGCACAGGATAGAAC
>LUMD01000123.1_pt1 | contig 21643 bp, 16 predicted proteins | sample 729651 | NCBI WGS metagenome assembly LUMD01 (sample SAMN03860272, study PRJNA289734) | marine metagenome | biome: seawater column; feature: ocean; material: water; isolation source: Red Sea water column Station 34 - depth 258m | place: Saudi Arabia: Red Sea | collected 2011-10-15 | depth 258 m | reverse complement strand
CGAAAGGTACCAGCACACATTAACAAATAGTATTCCCACATACGCTTAAATCGATCATCATACAAATCTTTTAATTGATCAAAATTACTTTGAAAGTTTTTATTCCATGACATCAAGGTTGCATCATAATCCTGTCCAAAATTGTGCCAATCTTCGACCACAAAGAGGCCTTCTATAGCAGCACTAATTTGTTGAGCTGAAGGTGTCATACCGTTAGGAAAAATATACTTATTAATCCATGGCTCTGTTGCACGACCTGAGTAGTTTCGGCCAATAGTGTGAAGTAAAAACAGCCCGTCTTCCTTCAAACATCGATGAACTACCTTCATAAAATTTTTATAATTTTTGTAACCTACATGTTCAAACATACCAACTGAAACAATACAGTCATATTGACCTTTTAGTTCTCGATAATCCTTTAATTCAATACTAACATCCAAATCTTTGCAGGAATCTTTTGCAAACTCGACCTGTTGTCTTGATATTGTCACACCATGAACGCTAACTCCGTAATTTTCTGCAGCATATTTAGCGAAGCCACCCCAACCACAACCGATCTCCAGTACATTTATGCCAGGTCTTAAATGCATCTTTCTACAAATCAAATCAAGCTTATTTATTTGCGCCTGATCCAAGTTTTCAGCATTTCTCCAGTAACCGCAAGAGTAATTCATTCTTTCATCAAGCATTAGTGAAAATAAGTCATTACCAACATCGTAGTGTTTTTCTCCTACTATGTAAGCTCTTTTTTTACTTTGGGTGTTAAAAAGATAGGCTTTTAAATAGACAATAAAAAAGGATGGTATGGAAGATCTAACTTGCTTGTCTATATGACCACTTAAAAGTTTGTCACTTAACTGATCTAATGCCTTGCAGTCCCACCATCCATCCATATAGCTCTCACCAAACGCTAATGAGCCACCACTTAAAACTCGTGAGTAAAAACGTTCATCATGAACTTGAAGATCCCAAGGTCTTGAGCCATTGATTTCAACATCAACAGATTTAAGTATTTTCTCGACTGTATTTTTAATATCTGCCAAGTGAGTCCTTTTTTTTATTATGAGATCAATAGTTAGTATTAACTATGAATAGATCTTGATTTCAAAATTACTAATATACTCAAAACCAAGAACAAAGCAAACCAAATCAAAGACCAGCCAGCCATACTAAGGCCCAAAAACTGCCAAGATATTTCCGCACAATTACCATCTCCCATAAATAGTGCAGTCAGCAAGTCACCGAATGGGAACACTTCTAAAATATACTCCAGTGGTGGCCCACATAAGGGAACTTCATCTTCTGGCAAGCTTTGTAACCAGACTTGACGACCAGCCACCCATATTCCTGCAGCTGAAGCCAAAGAAATAATTGCAGCATAAAAACGGCTTATTGTTGATACAGGGTTATGATTAAAAGCAATAAATGCTGTAATACCGACGATACTATAAAAGAATTGTTGGGTGATACATAAAGGACAAGGCTCTAATCCAAGTATTTTAATGCTGTAAGCTGCATAACCAATAAGACCCCCCACAGCCAAAAAAATTATTAAATAGATTTGACGAGCTGATAGTTGTCGAATGTTCATTTTAGTTTTGCCTCAAGTTCTTTTTCCATATCTCGCAACTTCTTCAGCGTCGTCAGCTTTTGGTTTGGCAAAGAAATTATTAATCATAGGAACAAAAAAGTCTAGCGATTCTGAATCGTAATCCGGGTCAAAGCAGTTTTGGTCGTATTCATGACAGAAATTAATCGCATCTTGATACCAAGGGCTGTCACTAAACAATTCACGAACGTTCCTATCACCACCAGAATGATGGGCGTAATAATACATCTGAAAAACTCCGTGATGTTTAACGATCCAGTAAATTTTCTCGGAAACAAAAGGCCTTAGCAATGCTGCGGCCATTTCTGAATGAGAATATGGTGCCAACTCATCACCAATATCATGAAATAATACAGCCATCACCATTTCCAGGTCTTCACCTGCACGGTAAGCTTTAGTAGCGCCTTGCAGACTATGTTCCAGACGACTAATTTGATAACCTGACAGACTGGAATTTAGAGATTTAAGTCCTTCTATCAGTCGCCTTGGTAGGTCGGCCTTAAACTGCTCTTCGAGCTGTTCAAGAAAAGCATACTCTTCTGCAGTACCATTCTCCATCTTAGTAAAGTTAACTTTATCCATTTTCCAGTCTCTTTCTAACCATTAGTTCAATCTTTATACTCTTTTTGCACCATCCTTTAACAAACCTGCCACATAATGAGAGAATGAGTGCCTAACCATCATCATAAGTTTATCTTCTGAAGTCCGAAAAATAATCACAGGTGCTTGACCCAAAGTAGTTGACACAACTTTTCCGGAATTAAGTGAGCCGCTTAAATCATAACTCATCCATCTCGACAACAGTTCGTTGACCTTTTTCCCAATAAATTCAAGAACACCATATGCAGAAGAATTATCTACCATCGACATCTCAGTAGGAAGTGATCCAATTTTTTTCCATATATCGGCCTTTTGTTGCTGACTATGCAACAGCCAAAACTCGTCAGGACTAATCCAAAGACACTGAACGCCATCACTATTTGTCGAAATAGAAAGCTCCTCTGGCAAAGCCACATCCAATATTTCATTAGAATCTTTTTTACTTTTTTCATGATCTTTAGATGTTCGTAAAATAGTTAAAGATTTCCCAACAACTTCACGACAAGAAAGATCGTTTTGATTAACTAAATAGCCTTCTTGGTCAATGAGTGGCTGAAAAGTTGTTGCAAACTTAGGCATTAAATTTTCTTTTGAACTAGTCATTACCATCTACCTTTTTACCTTCAATATCATAAAAAACACTGCTAGATATTTCGCATGGAATTTCTTTCAATCCTTGTTTTTTTTGCACTATTTTAACTAGAACTGTTTCATCCATTTTTGCTAAACCCCCTTGAATTTGTGCCATGGCAATAGACCTGTCAAGTATAGGACTGAAATAACTGGAGGTAACATAACCGATAGATTTGCCCTTATTATCAATAACATGTGCCCCCTCAGGAATCACTTTAGATGAATCTTTTGTCAACAAACCTACCAGTTGTAAACGGTCTTCAGCGCACAGAGCAGAAATACTAAAAGAGCGACGACCCACATATGAAAAAGGCTTATCCTTGGCAAGAATCCAACTCATGTTAACATCCATTGGTGTCATCGATCCGTCAGTGTCTTGACCAACAATAATGTAACCTTTTTCTGCCCGCAGCACGTGCATTGATTCTGTGCCATATGGTGTTATATCCCATTTCTCACCAGCAATAGCAACCTGATCCCAAATATATCGTCCATAATTTGCTTCAACATTAATCTCATAAGCAAGTTCACCAGAGAAGCTGATTCGCATAATTCGAGCGTCAACTCCACAAACCGTACCCTGACGCCACTGCATAAATTTGAAATTTTCGCGCTCAAAGTCAACATCTTGACAAAGCAATTTCATTAACTTACGTGCATTAGGGCCTACAACAGCAACGGTTGAATACTGATCAGTGACACTATTGAGGTGAACATCCAAATCACTCCATTCAGTCTGCAGCCACATTTCTAATGCAGAGTAAACACTTGCAGCACCACCCGTTGTAGTCGTCATAATGAAATGGTTATCACTTATACAGGTTGATACACCATCATCAATAATCATTCCTTTTTCATTACACATAAGGCCATAACGACAGCTGCCCGGTGCTAGCTTCATCCAGGCATTGGTATAAACTCTTGATAAAAACTCTCTGGCGTCACTCCCCTGAATATCGATCTTACCTAGGGTTGAAGCGTCCATCATTCCAAGAGAAGTTCTCGCAGCTAAACACTCTCGATGAACCGCTTGATGCATATTCTCACCGGTTTTTGGATAATACCAAGGACGATACCATTGCCCCACAACCTCAAACTCTGCCCCACTTGCAACATGGGAATCATGGATTGTCGTATAGCGCTGGGGATCAAAAAAGTCCCTAATTTCTCGACCTGCCATGGCACCAAAATCAACTCCAGTGTATGCAGGACGAAAAGTCGTCGTGCCTACATCCGACATCGAGATTTCCAACAATTCGGCTGCGACTGCTATGCCGTTAATATTACCTGTTTTCCCTTGGTCAGTTCCAAAACCCATAGCTGTATAGCGTTTGATATGTTCAATCGAACGATAACCCTCTCTTATTGAAAGAGCGACATCCAAAGTAGTTACATCATTTTGCAAATCAAGAAATACTTTTGGCTTATTAAGGATTTCTTTTGGGGTGAAAAATTGACTAACATTAAAATAGTTTGAGTAATTTTCACTCAATATTTCCTGTTTCAACTCATTCAAAGTGCCCAGCGCATTGAGGGTAAATTGGGCTTTATTTTTTGCATCAATGATAGCATCTTGCCAAGAACCTGCACCTGCTACTGCGCCACACACCTCTCTGTTATCTCGTTCTTGTTGGGGTAAAAATGATTGTGAAACTTCATCAAAATAAGTTTTAGCAGCGTTATGACAATCAAGATGAACGACTGGATTAAAACCGCCAGAAGTTGCCAATAAATCACAACTCAATGTTTGTGTATCTCCAAAAATATGCCAATTATTACCTTGAAGTTTTGTTTGTTTAATTTCAACAGCTTTAACCTGATGTGTACCAAGTGCCTTAGCCTTAACGACAGAATAACCCTGAAAGACCTTTACATCTGCTTTTTTTAGTTCGACTACAATCTCATTTAGATCTTTGGGAGGTCTGACGTCAATAACTATGCACTCAATGCCATTAACATGAAGGTCTCTAGCCGTACAATAAATACTGTCATTGTTACCATACACAACAACTTTTTTGCCTGAAATTACACCATATTCATGCAGGTAACGTCTCACTGATTGACTTAACATAATATTGGTCAAATCATTGGCCTCAAAAAGCATAGGACGTTCATGGGCACCTGTTGCTAAAATGACTTCTTTGGCTCGAATTCTATGTATTATTTTTCTAGCCTTTTGGGGTTCCGATGAATTTAGAGACTCAGCTGTTCTGATATTTTCAAGAACTTCAATGAAGTTATGGTCATGCCACGCATAGGCCGTCGATTGGGTCAGTAGTTTCAATCGCTCGCTATCCTCATTTGCAAAAGATAATAATCTATTTACACTATCTTTATGCCATGTCATAGCAGCTTCATCGCTTGAGAATTCATTAAATAATTCACCACCCAATCGTGTGCGTTCATCAACCAGAATGACTCTTTCTTTCTGAGAATTGCTAAGAACCTCCAATGCTGCTGAAATACCTGCAACACCACCACCAATGATTACGACTTCGGCGTGATGAAAGATATGGTCATAAACATCAACATCTTCTTCAGTAGGTGCTTTTGAAAACCCTGAAAATGCCCGAATACTGTCTTCCACTTTTGCCCAAACCTTTTGTTTGATAAAAGTCTTATAGTAAAAACCGGCCGGCATAAAACGATGTAGTGGCTTGATAAAGGCACGCATATCAAATGCATTAGGGTTACTTGCACTAACAGCACTTAGGCCATCATAAAGCCTAATCTCAGTAGCCTTTAGGTTAGGGGTATAACGACCACCTATCTCTAATGATACCAAGGCGTTTGGCTCTTCAATACCAGCAGCCATAAGGCCACGTTTCCGTCCATACTTAAAGCTTCTCGTAAACAAAAGTGCATCATTTGCCAGTAACGCAGATGCCAAAGTGTCGCCCTCATATCCCTTATATCGTTTATTGTTAAAAATAAAATTCAACGACTTAGAATAGTCAACTTGATGGCTTGAATGTTGCGCTAATCTCATAATTCAGTCTTGCTATTTATTGCACCGAAAGGTGCTACTTGTAATATTTGGTGACTGATAGTTGAACGCTCTACCAAGAAATATTTCCGACAACCGTTGGCATGAGCCCATTGTTCCCAATGACTGCCTTTGTGGTTGGTGCGGTAAAAAACGTAATCGGCCCATTCTTCGTCACTGATGCCTTCTGGATTCTTAGGTCTTGCGATAAATGCCTCTCCAGCTGGGGAAAATTCACTCTGGTCTCTTGATTCTTTGCAGTATGGACAATGAATTAATAACATATTGTTACCTATTTTGTGAACTAGTGGGCCACACCTGCGGCTCCATGTTCGTCAATTAGTGCACCGGTTGTAAAACGATCAATATGGAATGGCTCTGCTAGTGGGTGCTGTTTGTCTTGGGCAATGGTATGTGCAAAAACATTACCAGAGCCGGGTGTTGCTTTAAAACCTCCTGTACCCCAACCACAATTGAAATATAGACCCTCAACCTTCGTCGGACTAATAATAGGGCAAGCGTCAGGACAGACGTCAACAATACCACCCCATTGTCTATTCATGCGGACGCGCGAAAATATGGACAGACATCCACAATACCACCCCATTGTCTATTCATACGGACACGCGAAAATATTGGAAATAATTCCAATATAGCTGCTGCAGCGTGCTCGACAATCTTTGTGCTGCCTCTCTGAGCATAGGAGTTATAGCTATCAATCCCCGCACCAATAACAAGGTCTCCTTTATCGCTTTGGCTAATGTAGCCATGAACGGCGTTAGACATCACAACAGTGTGCAGCACCGGTTTCATCGCTTCAGAAACAAATGCCTGTAAAGGGTGGCTCTCAATTGGCAACCTAAGGCCCGCCATTTTTGCAATCACTGAAGAATGACCCGCACTGACACAACCTATACGGTCTGCTAAAATTTCTCCCTTGGTTGTTTTAACACCTTTTACTCTTCCTTCTACGACCTCAATATCAATCACTTCGCAATCTTGAATAATGTCAACCCCTAGCATTGAGGCGGCTCTAGCAAACCCCCAGGCAATACCATCATGTCTAGCAACGCCACCGCGAGCCTGGTAGGAAGCACCCAAAATTGGGTATCTTGCATTTTTCGATATATTTATAATGGGGATTTGTTGCTTTATCTCATTAGCATCAACAACCACAGCATCGACACCATTAAGAACGTTTGCATTAACTCTACGCTCAATGTCTCGCATATTTTGCAAAGTATGGCCTAAATTGTAGACACCTCTCTGACTAAACATAACATTAAAATTGAGATCTTCACTGATACCTTCCCACAACTTCAGCGCATGCTCATATAGGCTAGAAGCTTCATCTCTAAGATAGTTTGAACGAATAATAGTAGTGTTTCTACCAGTATTGCCACCACCAATATAACCTTTTTCGACAACAGCAACATTGTTGATGCCGCATTCTTTTGCTAAATAGTAAGCTGTTGCTAAACCGTGCCCACCACCGCCAATGATAATAACGTCATATTTAGATTTAGGTTGAATCAATGGAATTGCTTGATCCCAATCTTGGTCATTCAAGCCAGCTTTTAGTAGTGAATACCAGGAATATTTTTTTTGCATAATTCTACTCAATCAATAAATGTATCATTCCAGTAAATAATATATCAAATCACAATTGTAGCACTCAGCATTATGTAAATGCCTGAGAACACAAAATATCTAGAGGCCATAATCCAATATCTTTTATTATCAGTTAATTAAAGCATAAAGTAAAAAGAGCAAATTTTATCAATGAAGAATGTTCAAAGCAATAACTTTGTTTTAAGCCAGAAAATAAGCAAATCAGAGTTTTTAAGGCATCGGGATAATGTGCTGTTTTCTTGTGGCAATACCTTGTAAAACAATAGCTGTCAGAATAAAGAACCCACCAATAAAAGTATTAGTTGCTGGAATTTCATTAATTCCAATGATAGGTAACCAAGCCCAAAAAATACCAGCAACCACTTCAAGCAGTGTTAGTAGAACAAGTTCCGCGCTAGGCAAATATTTTGCTCCCAAACCAAATAGAATCAATCCAACAGCAATAACTACGCCATGAATCAAACTGATCCCTATATTGATTGGTGGCATTTCAAAACTAGTACCTGTTGCAACAAGTAAAATTGATACTAGTATTACACTAAAAAAACCAGCAAGTGCTGGAGTTAGCAATTTGGGAACCTCAGGATTGTGGCGAATGGTAATCGTATAAATGGCAAAACCAAGTGCCACAAAGAACCCATAAATCGCACCAATTAGCGTACTAGATTTTCCGGAGCCCCAAACCATAATAATTACACCAACAACAACAATTACTATGTTTACTAATGTGGTTCTACTGAGCTGCTCCCCTAGAATTAAATACCCCAGAAATGCAGCAAGAATCGGCGCTAATGCGAGCATTAACAAACTCACAGCAACACTTGTTGTCGTTAAAGCATAAATCCAACCAAACATAGTAAAACATAACACAAGACCGCCAAAAACACTCCAAATATCGATTCGTTTCAATGAATCAAGAAAATTTCTGCCTTCTCTAAAAAAAACATAAGCAATAACAACCAAGAAAAGAGTAATTCCTCGATAAAAGATGAAGGGAAGCCTATAGTGTTCTGCGTCTTCTAAAAAACGAACAAGTGGCGCACCCAAACTCCAGAAAAGTCCACCAATAACCACTAGAACGAAACCCAAGAAATAATTATTCTGCATTTTTTCATGCTCCTTAATAACATCTGATTAGATGTTACTGATTTGCGCATTTTGTTCCTAAATTGAATTGCTGTCAATCATTATTTTTACTTTACTATCTGAGCATAATAAAACTTGAAGATTGAATTTAAAATATACTATATCAATTAAAACTTAACAGCATGGTGCATGAACTCACAATCTCAACAAGATAAAAAACTTTGGCAATTTTGGATTGATCGTGGCGGAACCTTTACAGATATCGTTGGCTGCAACCCAGATGGTGAGATTTTGATACATAAATTACTCTCAGAAAACCCAAACCAATACGCTGACGCTGCGATTCAGGGCATACGTGATTTACTCAAATTAACCCATAAAGATGCAATTCCAATGGCTCAAATTGGTGTCATAAAAATGGGTACAACAGTTGCCACAAATGCCTTACTGGAAAGACAAGGTGAAAAAACACTGCTTGCCATTACCGAAGGTTTTGGAGATATCTTAAGAATTGGCTATCAAAACCGACCCAAACTCTTTGCAATTGATATCCTGCTTCCAGAAATGCTCTATAGTGACGTTATTGAAATTGACGAACGCCTTGACTCACATGGATGTGTTATTAAACCACTTGATGAAAAAACTACTGAAACGCAATTACAAAAATACTTTATAGATGGTTATAGAACACTTGCAATTGTTTTGATGCATGGCTATCGATATCCTGAACATGAAAAAAAAATAGCAGCCATTGCTAGGAGCATTGGTTTTACTCAAATTTCGATTAGTCATCAAGTTAGTCCATTAATGAAAATTATTCCTAGAGGTGATACCACTGTACTCGATGCATATTTATCCCCAGTACTTAGACACTACATCAGCCAAGTAGAAAACGCGCTTGGCAGAGAGGCGGAACAAACAGGCCGCTTAATGTTTATGCAATCAAATGGCGGACTAACCGATGCACGCTTTTTTGAAGGAAAGGATGCAATACTTTCAGGACCTGCAGGTGGTGTTGTTGGAATGGTTAAGACTGCAAACGCAGCAGGCTTTAATGAATTAATTGGATTTGATATGGGCGGCACTTCAACTGACGTCTCTCATTTCTCAGGTGATTACGAGCGTGCTTTCGAAACCGAAGTTGCTGGAATCCGTTGTTGTGCACCAATGATGCTCATCCATACTGTTGCCGCTGGCGGAGGCTCTATACTTCATTTTGACGGATCACGCTATAGAGTTGGCCCTGATTCAGCAGGCGCCAACCCAGGTCCCACATGTTATCGAAATGGAGGGCCTTTAACGATTACTGATTGTAATGTCATGCTAGGCAAACTAGACCCAGACTTCTTTCCTAAGGTTTTTGGCCCGAAAGCTGACCAGCCTCTTGATAGTGAAATTGTAAGAGAAAAATTTAATGATCTGACAAAAAAAATCGAAAATGCAACGGGTAAGACAATTACACCCCAAGAAGTTGCAGAAGGTTTTCTTTCTATTGCCATTGATAACATGAGTAACGCTATCAAAAAGATCTCAGTTCAGAGAGGTCATGATGTAAGTGACTATACCTTGTCTTGTTTTGGTGGTGCAGGCGCTCAACATGCATGTCTTGTGGCAGACAATTTAGGAATGAAGCAAATTCACCTTCACCCATTCGCAGGAGTTCTATCAGCCTTTGGTATAGGTCTTGCAGACACTCGTACAATTAATGACATGGCAATTGAAGCTCAACTTGATCAACAACTACTCACAACCATTTCTTTAGAACTTGAAACACTCAAGCAAAGAGGTGCTGAAGACTTATTAGCGCAAGGATTGAATATCTCAACTCTGGCCCACCATCAACGTGTCTATATCCGCTATCTAGGCTCGGATACGGCGATAGCGGTCGCCTTTAACGATCTTAAGAAACTGATAAAAGAATTTGAAAGCATTCATTCTGATCGATTTGGTTTCATCTCTCCAGAAAAAAAACTGATAGTTGAGTCTATTCAAGTTGAAACTATATCAAAAAGTAGCCAAACGACCTTAAAAACTGACACCTTAAACACAAAACAACTCTCAAAATTGGCTGAAAGACAGGTTGTAATGGCTGGAAATATTCACAAGGTTTGTTTTTATGATCGTCAACAAATCCCTATAAACATTGAAATTATTGGACCTGCAATTATCATTGAACAAGCCTCCACTATTGTTATTGAGCCGGGTTGGAGAGCACAGCTTTCATCGAATAATGATTTAATTCTAGAACGAATAGAACCACTTGAAAGACAAAACGCGATAGGCACTAATGTTGACCCTGTAATGCTTGAGATATTTAATAACCTGTTTATGAATATTGCAGAACAAATGGGTACAGTTCTTGAAAATACTGCGGCCTCCGTTAACATTAAAGAGAGACTTGACTTCTCCTGTGCAATATTTACACCTGAAGGAGAGCTTGTTGCTAATGCGCCACATATACCGGTGCACTTAGGATCAATGAGTGAATCAATCAAAACAATTATTCGTGAAAACTCTAGCTCAATGAAATCTGGTGACGCATTTTTAACGAATGCGCCCTACAACGGTGGAACTCATTTACCTGATATCACTTTGATTAAACCCGTTTATGATGAAAAAAATAGTAAAGTTATTTTTTATGTTGCCAATCGTGGGCATCATGCTGATATTGGAGGTATGACACCTGGTTCTGCACCTGCGAACTCGACACATGTTAATGAGGAAGGAGTTCTTATAGATAACTTTAAACTCGTGTCTTCAGGCAAATTTTTAGAAAGCGAGATACATCAACTGCTGAGTTCTGGCCCCTATCCCTGCAGAAATATTAAACAAAATATTGCTGACTTAAAAGCACAGGTAGCTGCAACAGAAAAAGGGGCGAAAGAATTAATCGTTATCATTAAACGTTATGGGCTTGATGTTGTACATGCTTATATGCAACACGTACAAGACAATGCAGAGGAATCAGTTCGCAGGATTTTAGATGTACTGGAAGATGCTAGTTTCACCTACAAAATGGATGATGGTCATCAAGTAAGTGTTGCCATTAGGGTTGATAAAATCAAACGTTGCGCAACGATTGATTTTACTGGAACCAGTTCACAACACCCCGGCAACTATAATGCGCCAATTGCAATCTGCTACGCTGCTGTACTTTATGTCTTTCGCTGTCTAATTGATGAAGACATTCCTCTAAACAATGGATGCTTCAAACCACTGAATATAATCGTACCTGAAAAGAGTATGATTAACCCCGTCTATCCAGCCGCAGTCGTCGCCGGTAACGTTGAGACTTCTCAATATATAGTTGATGCACTGTTTGGCGCCTTGGGGAAGATGGCTGCATCACAAGGCACAATGAATAATTACATTTGGGGAAATGACAGAATACAAAACTATGAAACTATATGTGGAGGTTCTGGAGCCAGTGATAAACAAAACGGATGTAGTGCGGTTCAGACTCATATGACTAACACCAGATTAACAGACCCAGAAGTTCTAGAGTGGCGGTTTCCTGTAAGGCTTGAAACTTTTAGAATTAGAAAAAACTCAGGTGGCAGAGGTCAGCACAAAGGCGGAGAAGGGGTGGATCGACAGATGCGCTTTCTTGAACCAATGACCGTTAATATGATTGCAGGACATAGAATTGAGCCTCCCTATGGAATCGCAGGCGGCGAGCCAGGTGCGGTCGGTGAAAATTACGTCGTTCACTCCGACCACAAATTGACAGATCTAGGAACAAAAGGTCAAGTCGAAGTTAATAAAAATGACATTTTTATCTTAAAAACTCCCGGTGGTGGCGGTTATGGCCACCCTGACTAATATATCTATTTATAATGGAGCAGAGATACTTTGACGCTCATCATTAAAACTGAAAGAGAGAGTTGAACTATGAAAAACATCAAACATAACCAAGCCCCTCTTGACGCCCATAAACGCCAAAAAAATAGGCCCGTTATCGCCTATCCCATAGATGATTTGCCTGATTCAAATAACGATTTCTACGGGTCTGCAAGAAAGCAATTGACATTAATTGATGAAACCATCATACCTCCAAGAGAGGCTAAAACCTTTGTTGTTCCTGCGGGTCATTTTCTTCGAATTGTATGTATCGAGGGACCACAGGTAGGAGATCTAAACCTTTGGAACAATGACAACATCGGTGAGCATTTTTATAGTGGTAAAACGAGGGCACTTTATGGCACCCATGTTAGTACTGCTGATCGCCTATATTCAAATTTTCCTTATCTTAGACCGATGGCGACCATCACCCACGACACCCTGGATTGGTATGGTTGGGACGAAGATGGAGGTGGTATTCATGATGTCATTGGTACTCGCTGCGACCCCTACACACATATGGCACTTAGTGGAAATGAATATCATTATTGTTGCCATTCAAACCTTTGTCGGGCTCTATCCAAACAACAAGGAAAAACAATCTCTGAAATAGAGAACCTAGTTCATGACGTTCTCAATGTTTTCATGTGTACCGGCTTTACCAAAGACACCCACCAGTACTTTATGAAAGCGAGTCCAGTTCGACCTCACGACTTCATTGAAATGTTTGCTGAAATCAACTTGTTGGGTGCGCTTTCAGCCTGTCCTGGAGGAGACTGTAGTTCTTCACATTCAAGTGACTCTGCTACTTGCTATCCTCTAAAGGTCGAAATTCATAAGCCAAATCAGGATAGCTTGAATGGCTGGCGTTCACCATCAACGAACAAATATTCCGGACATCATGGTATCAAATGAAACCGAACTACATACAACTAGATACATTCTATGACTAGTTACGATTACATTATTGTGGGTGCTGGTTCAGCTGGCTGTGTATTAGCCAATCGTTTAAGTGCAAATCCTGAAAATAGCGTTTGTTTGATTGAAGGAGGTGGTAGCGACAAAAGTCCTTGGATTCAAATTCCAGCTGGAATTTTTGGAGTCTACGGCCACAAGAAGTTTGACTACGCATATCAGGGAGTACCTCAACAGAACCTGCATAATCGAACTATCACAGTCAATCGTGGCAAGTGTCTGGGTGGCTCCAGTTCGATTAACGGTATGGTCTATATACGTGGCAACAGAAATGACTATGATAATTGGGCCAAGCTGGGATGTAAAGGCTGGTCCTACGAAGAAGTACTACCTGTATTTAAAAAACTTGAGAATGATCAAACAGGTGGAGACCCACAATATCATTCTTCAGATGGAGAGTGGCCAGTAGTTAAACCCCAAGACGTCAACGCAACCGCCAAACGCTTTGTGAGAGCTGGGAGAAAAATCGGACTACCACATAATCAAGATTTTAATGCCAGCTCACAATTGGGTCTTGGAATTTATAATGTAAACCAAAACAATGGCACTCGAGTGAGTTCATATACAGCCTTTGTCGAGCCTATACTAACAAGACCAAACCTGACAATTCTGACTCATGCAAGGGTAAAAACATTGGATATTGAGGGCAATTATGCCAAGGCTGTCAATATAGTCATTGATGAAACCGATAAAAAACTAATTTGCAACAAAGAAATTATTCTTAGTGCCGGCGCAATCGATTCACCAAGAATTCTTCTTGCCTCGGGCGTTGGCAGTAAAAAGGACCTTAGCGAGGTAGGGATAACTTGCAAACAAAACGTTTTCGGTGTTGGCAAAAATCTGCAAGACCACCTAGACACAATGGTTACTATTCGTTCGAAAAAGGCTGAATCTATAGGTGTCTCGTGGAAATCTTTATTGCCCGATGTAATTACTGCTCCGTTTAAATACTATTTTAATAAGATGGGATGGTGGACAACAAATTATGTCGAAGCAGGTGGCTTTGCCCAAACCAAATACGCCAATAAAGACTACCCAGATGTTCAGTTTCACTTTACCCCTATTTATAGAAGTCATCGCGGCAAAAGATTTGAGTTTGGTCATGGCTACTCGCTTTTCACTTGTTTGTTACGCCCTCACAGCACTGGCTCTATCAAATTGAATAGGGATGGATCGAAATTTAAACTTCTGATTGATCACAATTTTTTATCTGACCCAAGAGATGAAACAATCATAATAGAAGCAGTAAAAAAAGCCAGAGAAGTCTTATTATCGTCGGAATTTGACGAAGTTCGTGGCAAAGAAATGGCACCAGGCCAAACAATACAGAGTGACCAAGAGATATTGGAGTACATACGCAGAACCGCACTAACGGTTTACCACCCAGTTGGCACCTGCAAAATGGGAATTGATGAACTATCTGTGGTTTCACCAGAAAATTTAAAGGTAAAAGGGATGAATAATTTGCGTGTTATAGACGCTTCAATTATGCCAACCATTGTTAGCGGCAATACCTCAGCACCAACCATGATGATTGCTGAAATGGGATCGAAAATGATACTGAATCAATCGTAATCCAAAATTGATTTCGAAGATTTTGATTAATTAGCTTTCAGGCGAAATATGGAAAATATACGGGGTATTCTATTCATGATTCTGGCTATGGCTGGATTTGCTCTTGAAGATCTATTTATCAAACTTCTTTCGTCACGTGTACCAGTATCACAGATATTAATCATTCTTGGCTTTAGTGGAACCGCTGTACTCTTAATCATTGCATTTCTAACACATGCACCAATTCTACATAGGGATCTATTAAATAGACCCATTATCGTTCGGACATTTTGTGAACTGTTTGCAGCATTGTTCTTTACCTCAGCAATAGCTTTAACACCGCTTTCATCTGTAGCATCAATTTTGATGACAACCCCGTTAATGGTGACGATGGGAGCTTCAATATTTTTTGGGGAAAAAATTGGTTGGCGGCGCTGGACTGCAATAATAATTGGATTTTTTGGGGTTTTATTAATCTTGCGCCCAGGATTTGAAAGTTTTATGCCAGCCTCGCTACTCGCTGTTATTGCAACCATATTTTTAGCAGTAAGGGATTTAGCGACCCGTACCATGAAGTTTGAGATTTCAACAACAACAGTTTCTATTTACGCATTTTTGGCAATGGGTATTTCAGGTTTTATTGCTATGCCTTTCTTTTCAGCGATGGTTATTCCTTCTTCAATTGAAATAGTGTATTTAATCTCAGCCACGTTTGTCGGCGTAATTGGCTACTACGCAATCGTTCTTGCTACTCGCAATGGAGATGTATCAGTTATATCGCCATTCCGATATTCTCGACTGGTGTTTGCTATGCTTTTATCAATCATAATTCTCTCAGAAAGACCAGACTTACTAACATTAAGTGGCGCTTCAATAATTGTGATTTCAGGCATATATACATTCATTCGTGAAGGTCGTTTGAAGCAAATACACTGAAGTGATGTTGATACTTTTCTATCTGTTATAGTAAAAAGAACATCCTATATGGAAAAAGCTTGCTTTCCTAAGCAAACTTTATTAACATCCGCAGGATAAATTACATCGAGGAAATGTTATGAATATGCCAAGAACAAAACTGATACCAAACGGCGACAATATCGTTCATACATTTACCGAAACAGAATATATGAATCGTCAAGCTCGTCTTAGACAACATATGGCAGCAAATAATATTGACGTTGTAATTTTCACTTCTATCCACGGTATTAATTACTATAGCGACTTTCTATATTGCTCTTTTGGACGTCCGTACGCACTAGTTTTAACCCAAGAAAAAGCCACAACTGTATCAGCTAACATTGACGGAGGTCAGCCTTGGCGTCGCACTTTTGGTGAAAATCTGGTTTATACCGACTGGCAAAAAGACAGTTACTTCTATGCTTTACAGCAACTAATTGATAACAAAGGAACAATTGGCATTGAACATGACCACATCACCAAGGAACGACTGGACAAACTTCAAAGTGCCTTCGATAAAGCCAAACTTGTTGACATTTCGGTTGATTGTATGAAAATGCGCTCAATCAAATCAGATGAAGAAATAGCTCATATCATCCAAGGAGCCAATGTCTGTGACATCGGAGGTGCAGCTTTGGTAGAAGCGGTCAAGGAGGGAGTCCCAGAACATGAAGTGGCACTTCATTCTACTCAAGCCATGGTTAGAGAAATCGCAAAGAGATACCCACACTCAGAACTGATGGATACTTGGACCTGGTTTCAGTCTGGAATCAATACCGACGGCGCTCATAATCCCGTCACTACAAGACAAGTTCAAAAAGGCGACATTCTGAGTCTCAACTGTTTTTCTATGATTGCTGGTTATTACGTTGCACTTGAACGCACATTGTTCTACGACCACGTTGATGATGAATCCTTAAGACTATGGGAAATCAATGTTAAAGTTCATGAAGAGGGTATGAAATTAATTAAGCCAGGTGTTGCATGTAAAGATATCGCTCTTGAACTGAATAAAATTTTCGAGGAATATGGTTTACTTGAAAGTCGTACCTTTGGCTACGGTCATTCTTTTGGAGTACTATCTCACTATTACGGTCGAGAAGCTGGTGTCGAATTAAGAGAGGATATTGACACAGTTCTTCAGAAAAATATGGTAGTCTCGATGGAACCGATGATTATGATCCCTGAAGGTCAACCGGGTGCAGGTGGATATCGTGAACATGACGTTATGGTAATAACAAAGGATAGTGCTTATGACATTACCAAATTTCCTTACGGACCGGAGCACAATATTATCACTAATTAGTTTCTCGAGGCTTGACTAACTTTCGTAAGTGTAAATCTCCACCATCATCTCGTCAGCTATCAACTCTAGCTTATCTTTAATGAGACGTTCATCAATAGAAATCGGTAAATGCAAGTTAATTTGCGCCTTAAAGAGTTGTTCGCCGGACATCGATGCGTCAATTATTTCGGTCTTTATCCCCTCTACGTTAGCTTCCAGTTCATAAGTTAGGACGTGAGATAACCTATTGATAATACCGACATGATTTTGACCTATTAACTCAATATTGTAGCTCTTATAATCGGATAGTTTTACTGGTGTAGTCTCTTCACAAGCAATTTGTAAGCCTAGCTTGGATGAAGTAAGCTCTTTCATAAGCTTTTTAGAATTCTTTGCTGGCACATTCACTCTTAAAATACCAGCAAACTTAGCCTCGACAGTTGACATGTTACTCTCTACCCAGTCACCATCATGTGACACGATTATCTCCGACAGACTATCCAGCAATCCTGGTTTATCATCGCCCAACACACTAATTAATATTGATTTCATAAAAAACTACTCGTAATTTTCTATACTTGGACAAGAACAAATTAAATTCTTATCACCATAAACATTATCCACTCGGGAAACTGGAGACCAATACTTAACCTTTTTTAGTGTTTCTACTGGGTAAGCTGCTTCTTCTCTCGAGTAAGAAAAATTCCAAGATGAAGATGATACCATTTCTAGTGTGTGAGGCGAATTAATTAGCGGATTATCTTGGACCGAATAATCACCCGATTCGACTTTTCGTATCTCCCTTCTAATTTGAATCATTGCATCACAAAAACGATCCAATTCATCTAAAGATTCCGACTCGGTTGGCTCAATCATCAATGTTCCGGCAACTGGAAATGACATTGTAGGCGCATGAAAGCCATAATCAATCAAACGTTTTGCAACATCATCCACACTAATATCAAACTTTTCCTTGATGGGACGAAGATCAACAATGCATTCATGGGCGACCCTGCCATTCTCATCACTGTAGAGTATAGGATAGTGCTTTGACAAACGAGTTGCTATGTAATTAGCATTCAATATTGCATTTGTGGTCACTTCGTAAAGACCATTTTTACCAAGCATAGTAATATACATCCAGCTAATTGGCAAAATACTGCCTGAACCCCAGGGTGCGCCAGCAATACTACCGACACTAGTATTATTTAATGGTGTTGTGGGTAAAAAGTCGACCAAATGCTCCTTAACTCCAATAGGGCCAACTCCTGGGCCTCCACCTCCATGAGGGATAGCGAATGTTTTATGCAAATTCAGATGAGAAACATCACCACCAAATTCACCGGGAGCTGAAATTCCAACCATCGCATTCATGTTAGCTCCATCGATGTATACCTGACCTCCAGCTTTGTGAACAATCTCACATACCTCTTTTACATCTTTTTCAAACACTCCGTGAGTAGAGGGATAGGTAATCATAATGGCAGCTAGATTATCTGCATTTTCTTTGCACTTAGATTTTAAATCTGACATGTCTATGTAACCATTATCTGCAGTTTTAACTACAACCACTTTCATGCCCGCCATTTGTGCAGAGGCCGGATTGGTTCCATGAGCTGATGCAGGAATTAAACAAATATTTCGATTCTCCTCACCTTTACTTCGATGAAAAGCTCGAATCGCTATAAGACCGGCATATTCACCTTGTGCTCCCGAGTTAGGCTGCAAGGAAATTGCCGCGTATCCAGTTGCTTCGCATAGCATCTCTTCAAGTTCACTGATCATTTGTTGATATCCAATTACCTGATTCATTGGCACTGCAGGATGGATTTGAGAAAATTCCGGCCAAGAGACAGGTATCAATTCAGCTGCAGCATTCAACTTCATAGTACATGATCCAAGCGGTATCATAGCCCGGTCAAGGGCTAGGTCTTTGTCGCCTAGATAACGAATATAGCGCATCATATTAGTTTCTGAGCGATAGGTATTGAAGACATCATGAGTCATGAATTCTGAACTTCTCTTGAGTTTTTTACTGATTTGAGATTTATTTTTTTCAAACATTAGTTGTGCGCTGAGCGTAGACTCTGTATTAAATATCTTCCATAAGCACTCTATATCCTCTGGAGTGCTGAGCTCATCAAATGAAACTGAAACGAGGGTTTTACTAAAAACATTTATGTTGTATCCATTTTTTTCAGCCTGCATGACAACTGCGTCGGAGTTTTTAACCTCTATCGTTAATGTATCAAAAAATGTTTCGTTGACAATACGAAAACCCATTTCAGAAATACCGTCTGCAAAAACAGCAACGTAACGAAAAATTCTTTGAGCAACCTTTTTAAGACCTTCAGGGCCATGATAAACGGCATACATGCTGGCCATGACAGCTAAAAGAGCTTGAGCTGTGCATATATTGCTGGTGGCTTTTTCACGACGAATGTGCTGTTCACGGGTTTGTAGAGCTAGGCGATAAGCTAACCTACCTTTGGTATCAACCGTAGCGCCAATAATTCTTCCGGGCATAGAGCGTTTATGTTTTTCCTTGATTGACATATAGGCTGCGTGAGGTCCGCCATAGCCAATTGGTACTCCAAATCTTTGTGTATTGCCAACCACCACGTCTGCACCCATTTCACCAGGCGGCTTTAAAAGCGTTAACGATAATAAATCTGCACTGACAGCAGCTAAGGCTTGTTTTTTATGTATTAAATCTATTAGTTTCGAGTAATCGCTACAGTTACCATAACTATTCGGATATTGCAGCAACACTCCAAAAAAATCAAGTTTTTCTAGGTCTACTGATGGATCACCGATTACCACTTCAATACCTAATGGCTCAGCTCTTGTTTGCACCACTTCAATATTCTGAGGCAAACAATCATTTGCAACAAAAAACACTTTGCTCTTCGATTTGCTTACTCTCTGACAAAAACTCATAGCCTCGGCACAAGCACTGGCTTCATCTAGCATTGATGCATTGGCTAACTCCATTCCCGTTAAATCGGTAACCATTGTTTGAAAGTTCATTAAGGCTTCTAAACGGCCTTGAGATATTTCTGGTTGATATGGGGTATAGGCCGAATACCAGGCAGGATTTTCTTGGATATTGCGCTGAATCACAGGTGGTGTTATCGAGTTGTAATAACCTTGGCCAATGAATGACTTATAGCGGATATTCATTCTCGCTAAATTTCTTAACTGCTTAAGTGCCGCTAGTTCAGAAATGCCATCGTCTATATTCATCGGCTTTTTCCGACGAATAATATCTGGCACAATTTCTTTGATCAATTTATCTAAGTTATCAAAACCAAGATAATCGAGCATTTTTTGCCTCTGAGCGCTCGAAGAACCAATATGTCTATTGGTAAAAACGTCGTTATTTAGTAAATCTTCTATCTTAGTAGCCATTTATTTTTCATTTTAATCTTCAATAAAAGCTTGATAGGTATCTTCATCCATGAGTTTATCCAACTCAGATTTATTGGAAAGTTTGACTTTAATAAACCAGCCATCACCCATCGAGTCTTCTGAAACGAGCTCAGGTTCGTCTGTTAACCTTTCATTTACCTCAACGATCTCTCCAGAAACAGGAGCAACCAAATCTGAAGCCGCCTTCACTGACTCAATTACAGAAATGTTGTCTCCCCGACTACATTCATCACCGACCTCTGGTAGTTCAATAAAAACCAAATCGCCCAATTGTTCTTGAGCGAAATCGGTTATTCCTATAGTTACCAGGTCATCTTCTTGCATCTTAACCCACTCATGATCTTCGGAATATTTAATGCTCATTGTTGCCCCCTATTTTGTTTTTATTAACCTCTAAAATAATTTTGTTTAACGAAAGGTAATTTTACTACACTTACAGGAATCTTCTTATCGCGAACCAATGCAAACAAGTTAGATTTGTCATCAATATAGCTCACTTCAATTCTTGCAATAGCTACAGGCTTTCCTGCACTGGGACCAAAACCACCACTGGTGACTTGGCCAACTCGATTACCTGCACCATCTTCAATTAGAGCGCCATCACGAACCGGTATCTTACCTTCAGGTTGCAAACCAACTATTTTGACTTTGGCGCCTTCAGAAAGATGGCTCATCACAATTACATCGCCAGGATAGCCCCCAGGACGCTTACCGCCAAGTCTTCTTGCTTTCGACAATGCCCAAGTCAACGAAGACTCGACCGGACTATGTTGCTCGTCTAGTTCATGACCATATAGTGACAAGCCAGCTTCTAACCGAAGCGAATCTCTTGCTCCAAGTCCAACCCATTCAACCGCCTCATCTGATAATAAAAGTTTGGCAATATGTTCAGCCTGATGTCCAGGCACTGAAATTTCAAATCCATCCTCGCCGCTATAACCAGATCTTGTTGTTAAGCATTCAACACCATCAATCTTTAATATCCTAGCCGTCATAAAGGTCATCTCACTACAAGAAGGTTCAAATTTTGCCAACACCTTACATGACTTAGGTC